>Ga0160464_100644_pt1 | contig 21664 bp, 14 predicted proteins | sample HID1971I_E11MG_FD_108275 | JGI IMG/M metagenome (GOLD analysis project Ga0160464, IMG submission 108275) | Enriched millipede-associated microbial communities from UW Madison campus, WI, USA - HID1971I_E11 MG | ecosystem: Host-associated > Arthropoda: Insects > Digestive system > Unclassified ... | reverse complement strand
TGGTCAGTTGATTGACGCCGTTGGCGATCGACTCGCGGACGCTCGTAACGTCATTCATCACGTAGCTCAGCAGCTTGCCTGTGCCGTTCTTGGCGTAATACTGCTCGCTCAGTTGCGTGAAATGACGAAATAGCCGCTGTCTCGTGTTGTACTCGAAACGCCGCCCCATCCGATGATTCAAATATTGCCCCAACCCAAACAACACGCCATAAGCCACACCGATCACGAGCAGCATCACACTGTAATCGACGATCTTCTGCCGCGTCAGCATCCCTGCAGTGTAGGTATCTGCGAACTGCTGCAGCACGCTGGGGAAATAAGCAAAAATAACGTTGGCCGACGCTAGCAAAATAAAAGCGCCTCCATAAATCCATCCGTACATCCTGAAATGTGTCAGCAGTAACCTTCGTCCGTCCAAGAGTCCCCTCACCCCGCATTGGCCGAAATTTTACTCCTAAAGTATCGTAATCCAATTCTCTGGAAGTTGCAAGCAGACTGCGCCGACTTTCTTTATGCTGAAAACGGTTTCGTTCAGGCGCGAAAGCGGGTAAAATAGAGACAGATCATAGGTTGTCGCATTGCCTAAGAGGAACGGATCGAAACCGAGAAAAATGTTAAGGGGGAGACGTCATGATCCATCGTTATCGTCCCGGCGCGCGCTGGGGTATGGTTACCGTTCTTGTCCTGTCGCTGCTTGCCCTCCCGCTCAGTGCCACCGCCGCTACCGCCACTACTGTCGCCAACGGAACCGAGGGCAGTGGGCAACAACAGCCAAGCCGCTTTGCCGTGAACGGTGCGATGTATGCCACCCCGGCAGGCGAGCCCGCCCCGTATATCAACGAAGATAGCCGCACGATGGTGCCGGCCAGCTTTTTTGCAGCTGCGATGGGCGTACCCGACGCAGGCATCGAGTGGGATAGCGCAACCAAGACGGCGACGATTCGTCATGACGCTCATGAACTGCAGCTGACCCAGGGTCAGCCGTATCTGCTCGTCAACGGCGCGCGCGTGCCGATCGATACGACGATCGCCATCCGCGACGGACGCATCTTCGTCCCCGCCCGCTTCATCGCCGAGGGGCTAGGCGCCACGGTCGGCTGGGACGCATCCAGCCGTATCGTCCATCTGAGCACGGACGAGCCGACGCCTGATCCGGATGCCGCCCGCGAAGCGATCAGCGATCGCGCCGACCAGGTGATGCAGCTCATCTCCGAGCTGGACCTCGACGGGCTGGCCGAGTGGGTGCATCCCGAGCGCGGGCTGCGATTCTCGCCTTACTCCTACGTCGATGTGGCAGACGATGTCGTGCTCGAGGCATTCGAGCTGGCCTCCAACCTGAACAATCCCGAGCTGCGGGAATGGGGCTTCTACGATGGCAGCGGCGAGACGATCCTGCTCGACTTCAGAGATTACTGGCTGCGTTTCGTCTTCTCTCACGACTTCCGGCAAGCGCCCGAGGTCAGCTACAACGAGCAGCTGTTCGGCGGCAACATGATCAACAATGCGCCGATCGTGTACGGCGGCTCGATTATCGTAGAGTACCACTTCGACGGCTTCGAGGAGCAGTATGCCGGCATGGACTGGCGCAGCCTGCGCCTCGTCTTCCAGCCGTACGACGGCGACTGGCGGCTGGTCGGCATCATCAACGACGAGTGGACGACCTAGTTGAAACAAGTAAATACATGCCTATAGCAAAACCCCCAACTGTCCCGGCAGCTCAGCCGCTTGGACAGTTGGGGGATTCGTCGTTGGTGCAGCCTCTCGTCAGCCTACTCAGGCGATCTCGCCGGCCAGACTCGGCTCATTGCTCTGCAGCTGGTACATTCGATAATAGCGGCCTTCGCGAGCCATCAGCTCGTCATGGGTGCCGCGCTCGACGATCTCGCCGCGATGGAGGACGAGGATCGTATCCGCCTCCTTGATCGTCGAGAGCCGGTGCGCGATGATAAACGTCGTGCGGCCCTCCCGGACGACGTCGAGCGCGCGCTGGATGAGCGCCTCGGTCTCGCTGTCGATGCTCGAGGTCGCCTCGTCGAGGATGAGGATCGCTGGATCGTAGACAAGCGCCCGGGCAAAGGAGATGAGCTGCCGCTCGCCCGCAGACAACGTGCTGCCCCGCTCGACAACTGGCTCATGCATGCCTTGCGGCAAGCGGCTGACGAAGCGGTCGGCGCCGACGTCCTGCAACGCTTGCCACACTTGCTCATCGGTCAGCTCGGGATGATGCAGCGCTACATTAGAGCGGATATCGCCTGTGAACAGGTACGGGTCCTGCAGGACGATGCCCATATGCTGGCGCAGCGCCTGCTTGGACATCATGCCGGTCGCCTGACCGTCGATGCGGATCTCGCCCTCATCCGGCTCATAAAAGCCGAGCAGCAGGTTCATGATCGAGCTTTTGCCGGAGCCGGTATGCCCGACCAGCGCCACCGTCTGCCCACGCGCAGCCGTAAACGAAATCTTCCGCAGCACCTGCGTGCCCGGCTGATAGCCAAAGCTGACCTGGTCGAACTCGACCTGGCCCTGCGGCCGCGGCGCCTTGGGCTCCGCCTCGACCTCCTCGCCCTCCATGTCCATCAGCTCGAATACCCGCTCCGCCGAGACGACAGCCCGCTGGGCGTTCATCATCTGATCGAAGATGCCGATGATCGGCTCGAAGATTCGGCCCAGATAGTCAATAAACAGGTAGAACACGCCAAAGGAGATCGCTCCGGTGAGCGATTGGCTGCCGAAGTACCAGATGATCATCGCCGTGAACAGCCGTCCGACGAAGTAGACTGCGTTGCGCCCGGAGAAGGCGAAGATGCGGAACTGCATCACCTGGTTGCGGTAACGGTCTTCATTAAGCACCTCGAATTCCTCGCGCGTCCGCTGCTCCCTCCGGAACGCCTGCAGGATCGGCATCGTGTGGATCGTCTCGTTGAGCGTCGCATTCATCTCGGCCAGCCGGGCTCGGATCACAGCGACATACTTGCGCGAGAACTTTAGATGCAGGATGATGATCAGCGTGTAGATCGGCAACAGGATCGCGCAGACGAGCGCCATCCGCCAGTCGAGGAACAGCAAGGCGGCGAATACGCCGACAATATTCAGTCCGCTCACTGCGAAGGTGGCCATGAAGCTCATGTACAGCTCCTTGATGTTCTCGGTGTCGTTGGCGATCCGGGAGACGATCTGGCCGACCGGCGTATTGTCGAAAAAGCGGATCGGTATCCGGTGCATCTGGCTGAACACATCCATCCGGATGCGCTGGACGATCCGCTGGGCGACCGTCTGCAGCATCAGGCTCTGCACGAAGTTAAGCAGGCTGGCGATTACGGCCAGCAGGATGATGCCGCCGACGAGCGTGAGCACTGGTTGCGTGTCGTACCGGTAAAACGAGGTCACCTCGCTGGCGCTCAGCAACGTCTCGCCGTAGGTCGGACTGCTCAGCTGCATCGACAGGCCCTCCTGGCTGATCGAGACGGCGGCCGCCTCTGCCGGCAGCTCGCCAGGCGCAGCCCAGTCGCTGCGCACATAGGCCATCTCGCGATAAGGCACGAAGCGGATGCCCTCCGGCACCGCGGCTACAGGCAGCTCTCGCCACGCCCAGGTGATCGCCTGGATATGCTCGTCGATGATCTGCTTGGCGAGGAGCGGCCCGGCGAGCTGGGCGCCCAGCGCCAGGACGAGGATGACGAGCGCCAGCGCGACCTTGCGCCTGAACAGCAGCACATAGCGGAACAAGCGCTGCGCGGTGCTGCCGGACGGCGGTCCGGATGAGCGATTGGGATCTTCCGTTGTATAGTGCGTCATCGTTCCTGATCCTCCTTGTCCCCTTCCAGCAGGCTCTGCTCGAGCTTCTGCCTGTCGTATTGCTCGCGATACCAGCCTTGCAGCTCCATCAGCTCATCATGCGTGCCGCGCTCGATGATCTCGCCATGCGCCATGATGAGGATCTGCCGGGCATGCGTCACCGCCGTGAGGCGATGGGTCGCAATGAAGGTCGTCCGACCTTGACGGCTGCGACGGATCGTCTCGAGGATCGCATGCTCTGTACGCGCGTCCACTGCGGACAACGCATCGTCGAGGATGAGGATCTCAGGATCCAGCAGCAACGCTCTTGCGATGCCGACCCGCTGCTTTTGGCCGCCGGAGAGCATGACGCCATTCTCGCCGACCAGTGTCTCCAGCCCCTCGGGCATACCGGCGATGTCGTGGGCGAGCGATGCCATCTCCAGCGCCCGCATGATCTCCTCATGCGTCGCCTCCGGCTTGCCGAGCGCGATGTTCTCGCGCAGCGTTTTGGAGAGCAGCAGATGCTCTTGCGGCACATAACCGATCCATGTCTTCAGCTGCTGCAGGGCGATCTGCTCGATCGGCACGCCGCCGATATAGAGACGCTCCGGCTCGATCGGGTATTGCCTGAGCAGTTGCTTCAGCAGGGTGCTCTTGCCGCTCCCGGTACGTCCGACGATGCCGATCGTGTCGCCCCGCTCCACCTCCAGCGTCACCTCGCGCAGGCTGTCGCTGCCGGCGCCGGGATAACGGAACGTCAGGCCGCGATAGCTGATCCGATCGGGCACACCGACCTGGATCGGGTGAGACGGCTCTGTCACCTCGGGCTGCTGATCGAGATTGTCCTGGATGCGGTTCACCGAGGCGTTGCCGCGCTGCAGGATGTTGATGAACTCGCCGAAGGCGATCATCGGCCAGATCAACAAGCCGAGATAGATGTTGAAGGTGACCAGCTCGCCGAGCGTAATCTCGTTACGGAAGACGAGCTGCGCGCCGTAGCCGATGCCGATCGCGAAGCTGACGCCGACGATCACCGAGACGGCCGGCTGGAACAGCGCGTTGATGTAGGCGACGCGGATATTTTTGTCCATGACGTCGGAGGTGACGCGCTCGAAGGCGGCCACATCGTCGCGCTCCTGCACGTACGAGCGGAGCACGCGCATGCCCGAGATCGACTCCAGCACATGATCGTTCATATGGCCAAAGGATTGCTGCGCGTCCATAAAGCGATGGCGCATCGCGCGGCCCAGCCGATTGATCGCCAGCGCGAGCAACGGCAGCGGCAGCAGCGCCGCCACCATCAGCTTGAAGCTGACGAACACGATCATCGAGATGACGACGACGGTCGTGATGACGAGCGTGTTGACCAGCGTCAGCACGCCGAAGCCCGCTGTGTTGCTGACCGCCTGGATATCGTTGGACGCCAGCGCCATCAGCTCGCCCGAGCGGTTGCGCTGGAAGAAGGACGGCGTCATGCGCGTCCAGTGGCGGAACAGCCGCTCGCGCAGCAGCTTGTCGAGCAGCACGGCGCTGCCGAACAGCAGATTGTTCCATATGTAGACGAAGACATACATCGTCACCGCGATGCCGAGCAGCAGCCACACCGTGTTCCTCAGCGCATCCCAGGTCAATTGTCCGTCCCGGATCAGGTCGACCGTATTGCCCACGAGGCGAGGAGCCACACTATTGAGGTAGCTTGTGCACCCCATCAGCAGCACCGTAAGTACATAGAACAGCCATCGTTTTTTGAAAAACCAGCTGAGCTGGGTAACAAATTGCATCCTCCCGGCCTCCCTCCACTTTATTATCTTTAAACCCGTATTTTCCCATTGTACAATTTGGCGGCCAGGTTGAATACCCTTACTTTTTTTGTTTTCGGCGATGCCCGCCTCTGATTGGACGCAAAATTTGACAGCGCTGCGGGAGCGCGGTATGTTTGCACTATTAATGTAGCGCGATGGCGGCGAGTCCTCTCCCGTCCACGCGGAAAAGGAGGCTTGCCCGTGACCGTGCCGAGACTGGACGATCATACCCGACGCATCATCGAGCAGCTGCCAAAGGTCGATCTGCATCTGCATCTGGACGGCTGCATCCTGCCGGAGACGCTGCTCGAGCTTGCCCGTGCGCAGCAGCATACCTTGCCGGCATATACCCCCGAGACGCTGCGTCCTTATATGGAAGTGGAAGGTCAATGCGACGATCTGAAGCATTACCTGGAGCGCTTCAAACTGGTACTGCCGCTGCTCCAAACCGGCGAAGCGCTGGAGCGAACGGCGTACGAATGTGTGCAGCAAGCGGCCGCCGACCGCGGCATGTACATAGAGGTCCGCTTCGCTCCGCACCTGCATACCGAGCGCGGTCTGACGCCGTCGCAGGCGATCGGCCATGTAATCGCCGGCCTGCAGCGGGGCGAGCGGGACTTCGGCGTACGCGCGCAGACGATCGCGATCTGCATGCGTCATCACAGCGAGGCCCTGAACCTCGAAGTGATCGAGGCGGCTGCGCCTTACCTGGGTCGCGGGCTATGCGCGGTCGATCTGGCCGGCGACGAGGCGGGCTTCCCGCCCCATCTGTTCCGCCGCGTGTTCGCGCGGGCGGCCGAGCTCGGACTGCCAGCGACGATCCATGCCGGCGAGGCGGGCGGCCCGGACAATATCCGCGAGGCCATCCACGGTCTCGGCGCGGTGCGGATCGGTCATGGCGTGCGGCTGCGCGAGGACCCGGCATTGCTGGCGGAGTTGCACTCGCTGCAGCTGCCGCTGGAGATGTGCCCGGTCAGCAATATCCAGACCCGCGCAGTCGCCGAGTGGTCCGACTATCCGATCCGCGACTATCTGGAGCAAGGACTGTTCGTCACGGTCAACACGGACAATCCGACCGTATCCGGCACGACGATGACGCGCGAGTACAGCGAGCTGGCGGCGCGCTTCGGCTTCCGGCCGGACGAGATCGCCGCGCTCATCCTCAGCAGCATCGAGGCGGCCTGGCTCCCTCCCGCCGATAAGGACGCGCTGCGCCAGCGGCTGCTCCGCAGCTGCGCCGAGCTTGGCATCCGTCTCCATGGTCACGGTGTGGAGTAGCCCTAAACGGTCGATAGGGCGCGGAGAGGATGCTGAGGACAAATAATCGGAAGCCTCCTCTCCTTGCAACGCATTTCGAAACGTCTAACGGCATTAATGAAGAGAGCGAGTGATTCATCCTTGGATTCGTTACTTACAAGTTTGGGCGATCTATGCTACCGCCTGCGCAAGGTCGTACTGGCGATCTGGATTATTGTTGTCATCGGCCTGTCCTTTTTTGCATTCCAGCTTCCTTCCTTGCTAAAGGGCAGCGGCTTCGTCATGGAAGGATCGTTCGCCGACGCCAACGCCATCCTGCGCGAGGACTTCGGCATCTACGAGTCGACCCTGCTGCTCGTCTATGAGCAGCCCGATACGATGTCGGACGAGCAGTTCGAGCAAGCGGTCGGAGACTCCGTCGCCAAGCTGCAGACGCTGCCGCTCGAGGCGCTCGCCGACACTGCATCTCCATTCGCCGGGGACAACGTCCGCACCGACCCGACGATGGCGAAGGACGGCATCGCTTACGCCGCGCTGAGCTTCGATATGCACACCGCAGATATGAGCGACAACCTGGCGCTCGTTCGCGAGGCAGTGCAAGCCCAGCAAGATGGACCGGTGCCGGTCGGCCTGACCGGCGCGCCCGTCATCGAAGCGGATCTGAACAAGGCGAGTCAGGAGGACCTGACACGCGCCGAGATGATCGGGCTGCCGGTCGCCATGCTGGTGCTGCTGTTCGCCTTTGGCGGCCTTGTCGCTGCCTCCCTGCCGCTTATTATCGGCTTGATCAGCGTCGTCAGCACGCTGGGCGTCCTGTACTTCTTTGGGCTGCAGATGGAGCTGTCGGTCTTCCTGCTCAACGTCGTCGTCATGCTCGGATTGGCGCTTGGCATCGACTTTGCCCTGCTGTTCGTCAATCGCTTCCGCCAGGAGCTGCAGCAGCACTCCGTACAGGAGTCGGTGCGCATCTCCGTCCGGACAGCCGGCGAGTCGATCATCTTCTCCGGGCTTTGCGTATTCATCGGTCTGGCGGGGATGATGTTCATCCAGATTGACCTGTTCAAGGTGATCGCGCTCGGCGGGATGACCGTCGTCTTGTTCTCCATCTTGTCCGCTTTGACGCTGCTGCCTGCACTGCTCTCTTTGCTCGGTCCGCGGGTCAACCGGCTGATGCTGCTCAAGGAGCGCCCATCCAAACGCAGCGGCTGGGTTCGCTTCGCGTCACTCGTGATGCGGCGACCGGTGCTGATGATGCTGACAGCGCTGATCCTGCTGCTCGCCTGCACGATCCCGATCAAGGATATGGTGCTGCGGGTGCCCGCAGCCGATGCGCTGCCGGCCAACTACGCGTCGAAGGTCGCCTACGATCTCTACGACGACACCTTCCGCAACAGTCAGGTCTCCGAGGTCATCGTGCTGGCGGAGACTGAGGCTCCAGCCACCGATCCCGAGTCGCTGCAGCAGCTCTACGCGCTGACGGAACGACTGGCCGACGACCCGCTTGTGAATACCGTCATCTCGCCCTTCTCGCTGGCTGGGGGTCTCGATGCCGACACCGTGTCGGCGATGCTGGCCGATCCGGTCGCAGGGGCGCAGCTTGAGCCGCTCTTCGAGCAGCTGACATCGGGCGATCGAATGCTGCTGCGCGTCGAGCTGAACGGCGAGCCGTACGCCCAGACCACGCAGGCGTGGGTGCGAGACTGGGCCGGCGACAACCAGGACGTCTCGCTGCTGCTCGGCGGCTACGCCAAGTTCAACCAGGAGATTTTCGACGAGATCTCGCACAAGATCGTCTATACGCTTGGCTTCATCCTGGCAGCCACCTATCTGATCCTGTTCCTGGCGTTCCGCTCGGTGCTGATCCCGCTCAAGGCGATCCTGATGAACGCGCTCAGCTTGTGCGCGACCTTCGGCATTATCGTCTGGATTTTCCAGAATGGCCACTTCGGCTTGACGGCGACCGACATCGCCCTGTTCATCCCGATCTTCATCTTCAGCATCGTGTTTGGTCTCAGCACCGACTACGAGGTATTCCTCATCTCGCGCATCCAGGAGATCTATAGGGAGACGGGCGACAATAATGAAGCGACGCTCCAGGGACTGGCGCTGACGAGCAAGATTATTACCTCGGCGGCCGCGATTATGATCGTCATTACGGGCGCCTTTGCCTTCACCGGCGTCATGCCCGTCAAGCAGCTCGGCGTCGGGATTGCGCTGGCGATCCTGATCGATGCGACGATCGTCCGGATGATCCTCGTACCGTCGATGATGAAGCTGCTGGGCCGCTGGAACTGGTGGGCGCCGCGCTTCCTGCGCAGCCGCCGCGACCGGGCGAGGATGTCGTAATTTCGAAGTAATTATTGCACAATGTCGGAATGTTCTAGGCTATACATTATGGTACATTGAAAGGGACGTGCCAGGTCACGCAGACCCTGTGCAGCAAGGTGTCGGCGGAGGATCGTCTGATCCTCTCCGTCGCCGCGCGAGCGCGGTCCCTTGACACACGGCAAGCATGCGTTTAGCATGTGAGTAGCAAGCTGAAAACGCGTTCAAAACTTATATCTATTCAGGAGGTTTTTCCCGATGAGTCAAGTGTTGAAGGTAGCCCTGATCGGCTGCGGCGGTATTGCCAACGGCAAGCATCTGCCTGCGCTGAGCCGCAACCAGAATGTTGTTCTGGTCGCCTTTTGCGATATTGTAGAAGACAGAGCCGTCCAGGCTGCTGAGAAATACGGCGTGCCCGGCGCCAAAACGTACACCGACTACAACGAGCTGCTGAAGGATCAGGAGATCGATGTCGTCCATGTATGTACGCCTAACGACTCCCATGCCGTCATCTCGATCGCCGCGATGGAAGCGGACAAGCATGTCATGTGCGAAAAGCCGATGGCCAAAACCGCTGCCGAAGCGCGCGAAATGGTCGCTGTAGCGAAGCGCACTGGCAAAAAGCTGTCGATCGGTTACAACAACCGGTTCCGTCCGGACAGCCAGTACCTGAAAAAAGTATGCGAGGCTGGCGAGCTCGGCGAGATCTACTACGCTCGCGCGCATGCCGTCCGCAGACGCGCCGTTCCGACATGGGGCGTATTCCTCGACGAGGAAAAGCAAGGCGGCGGCCCGCTCATCGACATCGGCACCCATGCGCTTGACCTGACGCTGTGGATGATGGACAACTACAAGCCAGTATCCGTCACCGGCTCCGTCTACCACAAGCTCGGCCAGAAGGAAAATGCTGCGAACGCCTGGGGCCCGTGGGACCCGGCGAAATTCACGGTCGAAGACTCTGCGATGGGCTTCATCAAAATGGAAAACGGCGCAACGATCACGCTCGAAGCCAGCTGGGCGCTGAACACGCTTGAAGTCGACGAAGCCAAATGTACCCTCTCCGGTACCGAAGGCGGCGCGGACATGAAGGGCGGCCTTCGCATCAACGGCGAAGAGAAAAGCCGTCTGTTCGTAAAAGAAATCGACCTGAAAGCCGGCGGCGTCGCCTTCTACGAAGGCAGCGGCGGCGACAAGGACATCGATGTCGAAGCGGCGGCTTGGATCAACTCGATCCTCGACGACACCGACCCGGTTGTCCTGCCGGAGCAAGCGCTGGTCGTCACCGAGATCCTCGAAGCGATCTACGAATCGGCTCGCACAGGCAAGACGGTATACCTGAACAGCTAATATAAGAACCTTGATTGAAGCCTGCAAGCCTCGTGCTTGCAGGCTTTTTTGTTGGTCGCAAGGCGAGATGACTGCGCCGTCCATGACAGCCCTATAGACATCTGGCTCTGCCGGGTGAAGGCTGTGCGATTTGGCCCCTTGCTTCAAGCCAACCACCATCGAGACCATCGGGTGGAAAAACAGGACTTGCCCGCAGTGTGATATAACTGTTATACTAGATATATAACAGTTATCGCATCATTCACTTTACCATCCACTATCTTATAAGGAGGAGTACGATTTATGAGAAAGCTTACCGCATCCGCACTCATTTTTGTTCTGCTACTGTCCGGCCTCCCCGCCTTCGCCGCCGAACGCAGCATACAGCTGACGATCGACGGGCAACCCGTTGCAGCTCAAGGAGGCGCTCCCTACGCCAAAGGCAATGAGGTGATGCTGCCGCTGCGTAGCGCCGCGAGTCAACTGGGACTTAAGGTGAGCTACGACGCCTCTACCCGCACCGTCTCTCTGAGCGGGCCCGCGTTGGCGGCAAGTTTCGCTGTCGGCGACCATGTCGCGGTCCTGGGACAGCAGGAGCTATCCTTTGGCAGCGCCTCAGTGCTGCGGGATAACCGCGTCTATGTACCGCTGTCCTTTTTCACTGATGTACTGGGTCTGTCAGGCGAGTATGATGCAGCTGCAGGGACGGTGTCCCTCGCCTCCCGGCAGGTGACGCCCGAGGCGCGAGCCGAGCAGGTGGTGCAGTTGCTGGCAGCAGGCAGCTACGAACAGCTCTGGCAAGACTACTTTGATGCCAAGGTGCAGCAAGCGGTCCCGGTTGCCGCGCTTGGCGCGGCCTGGCAGCAGATCGAGACGCTGAGCGGCGCGTACACCGCCATCCGCTCCATTGATATCCAGCAGACCGAGCCAGCGGTTTTCGTTATCGCCCTCCTCGCTTTCGAGAAGTCGGATGTGAAGCTGAATCTTCAGTTTGATCTGAGCCAGCGGATCAGCGGTATCTCGCTACAGCCTGTGGCTGCAGCCATCGAGACGCCGCAGGGCCTCGTCGAGGAAGAGGTCACCGTCGGCGAGGGCACGGATTATCCGCTGGGGGGCACACTCACCTTGCCTGAGCATGCCGAGGGCCCTCTCCCCGCCGTCGTGCTGGTCCACGGCTCGGGCTCCAGCGACCGCAACGAAGCAGCAGGCGGCTATGCGCCATTCCGCGACCTGGCCTGGGCGCTCGCCGCTCAAGACATCGCTGTGCTGCGCTATGACAAACGGACTTACGCCCATGGGCAGAGCTTTACACCGGAGCAAGCCGCCCAGCTGACCGTCAAGGAAGAGACGGTGGACGATGCGATCGCAGCTGCCGAACTGCTCAAGCAGGACCCGCGGATTGACGCTTCGCAGGTGTATGTTATCGGCCATAGCCTGGGCGGCATGCTGGCCCCGCGGATCGATGCCGAAGGAGGAGACTTCGCAGGCCTGATCCTGCTCGCTGGTTCGCCAAGACCACTCTGGGAGATCATCTATGACCAGAATATCGATGCGATCGCCGCGATGAGCGACAACGACCCGGCCAAGGCAGCGAATACCGCGTTGGTGGCAGCCGAGCTGAAGAAAGCCGAGTCATTGGCCAGTCTGTCGGCAGAGCAAGCCAAAGCAACGACCATTTTCGGAGTTCCGGCGTACTATTTCAAGGAAATGGATCAGTTCAACATCAGCGAATATGCGGCCAAGACGACCAAGCCGGTACTGGTGCTGCAGGGCGAGGACGACTTCCAGGTGAAGCCTGAGACAGACTATGCGGCCTGGAAGAAGGTATTCGAAGGCAAATCAAACGTTTCGTTCAAGCTGTATCCGGGCCTCAACCATTTCTTCATCGCCTATGAAGGCCCAGCAAAAGGCACGTTAGACGAATACAACAAGCCGGGCCATGTGTCCGAAAAGGTGATGCAGGATATCGCTGAATGGATTCATAAGCTGCAATAATCCATTCATCAAGCTACACAGAATTAAAAACAAAAATTACGACAAAGCGGCTGTTGCCTTGTACCAGGCACAGCCGCTTGTTGTTTTGCAGAAAAAGCGGATCGCCGACAAGACAATGTGTCTATGCGCGTCCAAGCACCGCTACACAAAAATGCGCCTGCAGCCGAGCGGTTTCCCCTCGAAGCTGCAAGCGCACGGTTACTCCGGCTTATTTGCTCTTCTCCATATACTCCGCGACCCAGCTCGCCGTCAGCCCTTGTTGCTGCAACGCGCGGCCGATCGCCTCGCTCACCTGGCCTCGAGCGGTACCGCCGTACACGTCGCGCGCATCGACGACAGCCTCCGGCTGCAGGATCGCAAAGATACGATCGTCGAACAGCTCGGAAAATTGCTTGAACTCGTCCAGCGTCAGATCCAGCAAGTATTTGTTGTTCTCGATACAATAGAGCACCGTCTTGCCGATGACCTCATGCGCCTGCCGGAACGGCAGACCTTTGCCGACGAGGAAGTCCGCGATATCTGTCGCATTGGAGAAGTCCTGGTTGACCGCCTGGCGCATCCGGTCCTTGTTGACCTTCATCGTCGCGATCATCGGCGCGAACAGCTGCAAGGCCCCCTGCATCGTCCGCACCGTGTCGAACATGCCTTCCTTGTCCTCCTGCATGTCCTTGTTGTACGCCAGCGGCAACGACTTCAGCACGGTCAGCAAGCCCATCAGGTTGCCGTAGACGCGGCCCGTCTTGCCCCGCACCAGCTCTGGCACATCAGGGTTTTTCTTCTGCGGCATGATGCTGCTGCCGGTGCAGAAGGCGTCATCCAGCTCGACGAACCGGAACTCCGTGCTCGACCACATGACCAGCTCCTCGCTCAGCCGCGACAGATGCATCATGATGATCGACGCGTCGGCGAGGAATTCAAGGATGAAGTCGCGATCGCTGACCGCATCGAGACTATTCTCGTAGACACGCTCGAAGTTCAACTGGGACGCGACGAAATGACGATCGATCGGGAACGTCGTCCCGGCCAGCGCGCCTGCGCCGAGCGGCAGCGTGTCGATCCGCTTGTAGCTGTCCTGCAGACGCTCGATGTCCCGGCCGAACATGGAGACGTACGCCATCAGGTGATGGGCGAATAGGATCGGCTGGGCCCGCTGCAGATGCGTGTAGCCTGGCACGATCGTGTCGAGATTGGCTTGCGCCTGCTCGGTCAGCGCCGTCTGCAGCTTATGCAGCAGATCGACGAACTCGACGACCCGCTTGCGCAGGTACAGATGCATATCCGTCGCTACCTGGTCGTTGCGGCTGCGTCCGGTATGCAGCTTGCCGCCGACCGCGCCGATGTCGTCGATCAGCGCCTTCTCGATGTTCATATGGATGTCCTCGTTACTCACCGAGAACTCGATCTCGCCTTGCTGCAGACGCTGCAGCGCTCGCTTCAGTCCATCCTTGATCGTCTCTACATCCTCTGCCGGCAGGATGCCTTGCTTGCCCAGCATCGTCACATGGGCCAGACTGCCCTGGATATCTTCCTCGGCCAGCTCTTTGTCGAACGTGATCGAAGCGGTATATTCCTCGACCAGCTTGTCCGTCTGCTTCGTAAAGCGGCCGCCCCACAGCTTGCTCATAGTTTCACTCCTTCTTATGAATCGATCGATCTCCGAATCGTTGTTGGTGTGTGTCGCTAATGGACATAAACGACGCTTAGCTGGGCATTGCGCCCTGCCTGCCCGATCTAACGGTCATAAATGCGGCTTAGAAGCCAAAAAGGGCTTCATACGCGCTCTTTTCCGTCGCTAACGCGCAATTTTGTCCGTTACATTCTGACAACAGGCTTATGCTGCCGCTAAGAGACAAATGTGACCGTTAGCGCAGCTTAAGCCTCGCGGACATGAACAAACGGGCGCTTGGGCGCCCGTCTGGTCCTATTTCCTGCTCTGCTCAACGCCCGAGGACACCTTGAGCCGCAACGCCTGCAGCCGGATGAAGCCGGTCGCATCGCCCTGGTCGTACGCTTGGGACGGGTCGGCCTCCATCGTCGCGATATCCGGGTTGTACAGGCTAACCGGGCTCTGGACGCCAGCGCCGATCACGTTGCCCTTGTATAGCCGCAAACGGACGACGCCGTCAACGTTTTTCTGGCTCTCGGTGACCAGCGCCTGCATCGCCAGACGCTCCGGCGCGAACCAGAAGCCGTTGTAGACGGCGGTCGCATACTTGGCGATCAGCGAGTCGCGCAGATGCATGACTTCGCGGTCCATCGTCAGCGACTCGATCTTGCGGTGTGCGGCGAACAGGATCGTGCCGCCTGGCGTCTCGTACACGCCGCGGCTCTTCATGCCGACGAAGCGATTCTCCACCATGTCGACGCGGCCGATGCCGTGCTTGCCGCCCAGCTCGTTGAGCTTATCCATGACGCCGAGCGGGCTCAGCTGCTCGCCGTTGATGGCGACGCAGTTGCCGCCCTGGAACGTCAGCTCGATCAGCTCCGCCTCATCCGGCGCATCCTCCGGCGAGACGCTCAGCACGTACATATCCTTATTCTCAGGCGCGCTTGGATCGAACCATGGGTCCTCCAGCATGCCGCTCTCAAAGCTGATGTGCAGCAGGTTGCGGTCCATCGAATACGGCTTCGCCGCCGATGCCTGGACCGGGATGCCATGCTGCTCTGCATAGGCGATCATCTCGGCGCGGCCCGGGAACTGCTCGCGGAAGCTCTCCAGACGCCACGGCGCGATGCAGCCCAGATCGGGAGCAAGCGCTGCTGCGGTCAGCTCGAAGCGGATCTGGTCGTTGCCTTTGCCTGTCGCGCCATGGGCGATCGCCGTCGCGCCTTCGGCGCGAGCGATCTCGACCATGCGCTTGGCGATCAGCGGACGCGCGATCGAGGTGCCGAGCAGGTACTGGCCTTCATAGAGCGCGCCAGCCTGGAACATCGGATAGATGAAGTCCTTGGCGAATTCCTCGCGCAGATCGTCGATATATACCTTGGAGGCGCCAGTAGCGAGCGCTTTTTCCTCCAGGCCGTCGAGCTCATCCTTCTGACCGATGTCGGCGGTGAAGGCGATGATTTCGGCGTCGTACGTTTCCTTGAGCCATTTCAGGATTACGGATGTGTCCAGTCCGCCCGAGTAGGCGAGGACGATTTTTTGCTTAGCCATGCGTATCGTTTCGCTCCTTTTAAAATCAAGTTAAAAAGTTCGGTTTTCAGCACCGAGAAAGGTTACATGATGGCGGCCATGATGGCCTTTTGGGCATGCAACCGATTCTCCGCTTGATCGAAGATGATCGAGTGCTTGCCATCGATGACGCCCTCGGTCACTTCCTCGCCGCGATGCGCCGGCAGGCAGTGCATGAACAGGTAGTCCGGCTTGGCGTAGGACGCCAGCTTCTCATCCACCTGATAGTTGGCAAATGCTTGCTCGCGGTCCTTTTGCTCGGCCTCGAAGCCCATGCTCGCCCAGACGTCGGTGTAGATGACGTCCGCGCCTTCGACAGCCTCTCTCGGGTCGCGGCAGATGTGCAAGCGGGAACCCGTCTCGGCCGCATGCTCGCGCGTCTGACGGATCACGTCCTCGTCCGGCTCATAGCCCTCCGGCGTCGCCACCGACATATGCATGCCGACCTTGGCCGCACCCATCATCAGCGAGTGCACCATGTTGTTGCCGTCGCCGACGTAGGCGATCTTCAGTCCCTCGAGACGTCCCTTATGCTCCAGCACCGTCTGGTAATCCGCCAGCGCCTGGCATGGGTGCGAGAGATCGGTCAGGCCGTTGATGACGGGGATCGTAGCCCCGCGCGCCAGCTCGATGACGGTACGATGCGCATAGGTGCGGATCATGATGCCGTCGAGGTAACGCGACATCGTCTGCGCCGTATCCCAGATCGTCTCGCCGCGGCCGATCTGCAGATCGTTGCGGCTGAGGAACAGCGCGTGGCCGCCCAGCTGGTACATACCGACTTCGAATGAAACGCGCGTGCGCGTCGACGATTTCTCGAAAATCATCCCGAGCGTCTTGCCCTTGAGTGGTTGGTACGCCTCGCCAGACTTCTGCTTCGCCTTCAGTTCGATCGCCAGATCGATCAGATAGCGGACCTCCTCCGGCTTGTAGTCCACGAGGGCGAGGAAATCCCGCCCCTTCAGACTCGTAGCCAGCTCTTCATTTAGTACAGATTGCGTCACGCCTTACTCCCCCTTGTCGTTACCGTCTGTTCGGCCAGCAGGCCAACCAGAATATCTACTGCCTGATCGATCTCGGCGCGGCTCACCCGCAGATTCGGCAGCAAGCGGATGACCTGCGGACCTGCGGTTACGACCAGCAAGCCACGCTCCCGCGCTGCCGCGACCAGCTCGCCGACCGCGCTATCGCATTCGATGCCGACGATCAAGCCGCGTCCTCTGATCTCACGTACGAATGGATTGTCTGCCAGTTGTTCCCGCAGGCGCGCCAGCAAGTATTGTCCAGCATCGGCCGCCTGGTCGACGACGCCCTCGGAGAGCATCGTCTCGATCGTCGCCTTGACCGCCGCCATCGCCAGCGGCGTGCCGCCGAAGGTTGAGCCGTGGCTGCCCGGACCAAACGCTGCGATCAGCGGCTTCTTGGCCAGCATCGCGCCGACCGGGAAGCCGCTGCCCAGTCCTTTGGCCAGGGTGAAGATGTCTGGCTCGATGCCATAATGCTCGTAGGAGAACAGCTTGCCCGTACGTCCCAAGCCGGTCTGGATCTCATCGACGATAAGCAGCAAGCCATGCGCCTCGCACAGCTTGGCGACCCGATGCATAAAGGCTGGATCGACCGGAAGGACGCCGCCCTCCGCCTGGATCGTCTCGAGCATGATCGCCGCCGTCTGCGGACCGATCGCCGCCTCGAGCGCCGCCTCGTCGTGCATCGGCACGGTCTTGAAGCCTGCCGGCAGCGGCTGGAAGCCTTCCTTCACCTTATCCTGACCGGTCGCCGTCAACGTCGCCAGCGTCCGTCCGTGGAACGACTGGGTGAACGTGATGATCTCATGACGGCCATTGTTCAGCACCTGCTGATGATAGCGACGCGCCAGCTTGATGGCGGCCTCGTTGGCCTCGGCGCCGGAGTTGCAGAAGAACACGGCATCGGCGCAGCTGTGCTCCGTCAGCAGCCTCGCAGCCGCCTCCTGACCCGGGATATGGAACAGGTTGGAGACATGCCACAGCTCGTCGAGCTGCCGCACGAGCGCCTGCTTCACCTGCTCCGGCGCGTGACCGAGATTGGTCACCGCCAGTCCGCACATAAAGTCCAGATATTTGTTGCCTTGATCATCCCATAACCAACTGCCCTCGCCCTTGACCAGCGCGAGCGGGAATCTCGCATAGGTCGGAAACAGGGAGCTCGCCTCTGTGCTGTGTTCACTCATACATTCCGCCGCCCTTCTTCTAATGGTTATTTGAGCCGTTACCGCCACTCATGCATAAAACGAGCTCTCCTCACGCACGGACCATCCGCGTGCCGATGCCGCCTTCCTTGACGACCCGGCTCAATACGTTAGGCTCTTCGCCGCTGACGATAACGACCTCGCGCACACGCCCCTGGATGCACTGCACCGCCGCACGTACCTTGGGGATCATGCCGCCGTAGATCTCGCCGCTGGCGATCATCTCGTCGATCTCCGCCACAGTGACCGTCGGCAGCACCCGCTTCTCGCCATCGACTGTCCGCATGATGCCCGGCACGTCGGTGACGACGATCATCCGCTCCACGCCGAGCTGTGACGCTACAGCGCCCGCTGCGGTATCGGCGTTGATGTTGTAGCGCTGCGCCGCATCGTCGATGCCGATCGGCGCGATGACGGGGATGTAGCCCATCGCCATGACGCCCTCGATGATCTCCGCCTTCACCTCGGTCACCTCGCCGACGTAGCCGATCTCGGCGCTATTGGCAACCGGCCTCGACAACAAGAGCTGACCGTCGACACCCGACAGGCCGAGCGCCCTCGCGCCGCTGGCGCCGATCTTGCGGACGATCTCCTTGTTGATCCGCCCGGCCAGCACCATCTCGACGACATCGAGCACCGCCTCGGTCGTGACGCGCAGCCCCGATACAAAGGACGACTCGATGCCCAGCTTGCCGAGCGTCTCCGAGATCGCCGGGCCGCCGCCATGCACGATGACCGGCCGCACACCCTCCTCCTGGAGCGCCCGCAGGTCAGCGAAGAAGGCATCCGGCAAGGCGGCCAGCGTGCTGCCGCCGCATTTCATCACAAAACGTTGATCTGTCGCTGTCATGACTCGTACCCTCTCCTTCCTCTACGTCCGATAGGCCGCATTAATGCGCACATAGTCATAGGTAAGGTCGCATCCCCAGCCGACCGCCTCGCCTTCGCCATGATGGAGGTCGATGTGGATGACGATCGTGTCGCCCTTCAGATACTCCAGCGCCGCCTCTTCGTCGAAGAGCAGCGGTCGCGACTGCTCCAGCGTGACGATGTCGCCGATCCGGATATCGACCGTATCGACATTAACCGGCTCTCCGGCCCGGCCGACGGCGGCGATGATCCGTCCCCAGTTCGCATCGGCGCCGAATACCGCCGACTTCACCAGCGAGGAGCCGATCACTGTCTTGACGATCCGGCGCGCCGACTCGTCGCTCACCGCGCCGCGCACCTGCACCTCGACGAGCTTGGTCGCGCCCTCGCCGTCGCGGGCGATCGCCTGGGCCAGCACCTCGCACACATAACGCAGCGCCTCGACGAACGCCGCATAGTCCGGATGCGTCTGCGTCAATGGCTCGTTGCCCGCCAGTCCGCTCGCCATCGCCACCAGCATATCGTTGGTGCTCGTATCGCCGTCGACGGTGATCATGTTAAAGGTCAGGTCCGTGACGTCGCGCAGCGCCTGCTGCAGCGCCTCGCTGTCGATGCTCGCGTCCGTCGTCACGAAGCCGAGCATCGTCGCCATGTTCGGATGGATCATGCCCGACCCCTTGGCCGCGCCGGCGACATGGACGGTCCGTCCATCGATCTCCAGCGAGACGCATACCATCTTCTTGACGAGGTCGGTCGTCAGGATCGCTTGGCAAAAGTCCTCTGCGCCCTGCTCTGCCGACGTCAGACGCGCAGGCAGCTCAGCGATGCCGCTGCGTACCCGATCCATCTTGAGCAGCTCGCCGATGACGCCGGTCGAGGCGACGGCCACTTCCTCGCGAGCGACGCCGATCGCCGCTGCGAACTCGTCGCGCATCGCGTAGGCGTCATCCTCGCCCTGCTGCCCGGTACAGGCGTTGGCGTTGCCGCTGTTGACCAACACGGCCCGCAGCTTGCCCGTCGCTGCCAGACTCTCACGCGTCACCTGCAGCGGCGCAGCCTGGAACAAGTTGGTCGTATAGACGCCTGCGGCCGCTGCTGGCACCTCGCAGACGATCGCGCCCAGATCGTGGCGGGTCGTTTTTTTCAGTCCGCAATGCAAGCCGCCTGCAACGAACCCTTTGGGGGTTGTGATCGAGCCTTCCGCCTCGATCCGATATGATGCTGTCTTCTGCTGTCCCATCACACATTCGTCTCCTTCGTCCGCTGGCTTACGGATAGACCGGGACGAACCGCAGTCCCAGATCCTCTTCCCAGCCCATCATCAGATTCAAGTTCTGGATCGCCTGCCCGGCCGCGCCCTTCACCAGGTTGTCGATGACCGCTACGATGGTCACCCGTCCGGTGCGCGCATCGACGGCGAAGCCGATATCGCAATAATTGGACCCGCTCACTTCCTTGGTCGCCGGCAAGGTACCGGTTGGCCGGATACGGACGAAGCGTCGTCCTTCGTAATAACGCTTATAGAGATCGATGAAATCCTGCTGGCTGCGTTCGCCCTCGATCTTCGCATACATCGTGCTCATAATGCCACGTGTCATCGGCACCAGATGCGTCGTAAAGGTCGTCACGACAGGCTGGCTCGCCACCCGGGAGAGCACCTGCTCGATCTCCGGGATATGCTGATGCTGATTCACCTTGTAGGCCTTAAAATTCTCGTTCAGCTCCGAGTAATGCGTCCCCAGACTCGCGCCGCGTCCCGCGCCGGAGACGCCGCTCTTGGCATCGATAATAATCGTATTCGGATCGATCCAACCCTCCGCAACGGCGGGGATCAGACCGAGCAGCGTAGCGGTCGGGAAGCAGCCGGGGTTGGAGAGCAGCTCCGCGCCCCGCACCTCGTCGCCAAAAGCCTCGCACAAGCCATAGACGGCCTGCTCCAGGTATGCATCGGCAGCCGCCGTTTTTTTGTACCATTGTTCGTACAGCGCCCCGGACTTCAGCCGATGGTCCCCCGAAAGATCGATAACCCGCAGCCCCTGCTCCAGCAGCTCCGGCGTCAGCTTCGAGGCAATACCCGGCGGCGTTGCCAGGAAGACAACATCTGCTTTGCCCTTGATCGCCGCAGCGTCCACCCCGTCCAGCAGCTCCTCCCGGATCTCCCGCAGATGCGGATAGCCCTCCGCGATCGGCGTCCCCTCGCTCGAGGACGAGATGACCGAGGTCACCTCCGCCTGCGGATGCATCTCCAACAGTCTAATCAGCTCCACGCCGCCGTAGCCGGTCGATCCGACGATCGCCGCCCGTACCTTTGTCGTCATGTTCTCCGCCCCCATCCATGTTCATACTCAGCTCTATCATTGTACACTAGATTGCGTGTGAAAATCCAAGCCCGATTCTGACGTTTTTATAAACAACATTGTATTATTATACATTCTCATTAATATAAATACAATCCCGTTTTCATGACTTTTTCATGCTTCTGGGATCAGGGCTTGTCTTTCTTTGGACCGAGCGGAAAGCGGCGTTGGATGGGTTGATGTACGTGTATGGAAAGGCTGGCGAACGGGGCAGTGGTTTGGGGACAAGCTAGTTGTAAACGGGTGAACGACGGATGCAGCGATGCGGGGGTAAACGGGCACAGTAGCAGAGCCGTGGCGGATGGCATGACAGCGGTAAAAGAGGCTGTTGGACTGTTGGTGCGGGGGGAAGACGAAGGGGCAGGATGTGGAGGCGATGATATGAATTAAGGCGAACGAAAGCGACCCAAAGCCGGAGCGGAGTGGCCATAATACTTGTGCGATATTTCGCACATTTTCCGGCTTCGAGGGCCGGAACGGCCATACTTGTGCGATATTTCGCACATCTTCCGGCTTCGCGAGCCGGAACGGCCATACTTGTGCGATATTTCGC
>Ga0160464_100642_pt1 | contig 21797 bp, 20 predicted proteins | sample HID1971I_E11MG_FD_108275 | JGI IMG/M metagenome (GOLD analysis project Ga0160464, IMG submission 108275) | Enriched millipede-associated microbial communities from UW Madison campus, WI, USA - HID1971I_E11 MG | ecosystem: Host-associated > Arthropoda: Insects > Digestive system > Unclassified ... | reverse complement strand
TATTCGTGGACAAGCTACTACCAATGATTCGAGCCCCTTGGTCTTGATTGATGGGGTAGAGCGTGACTTTACGCAGATCGCTGCCGAAGACATCGAAAGTGTTTCCATCCTTAAAGACGCAGCAGCAACGGCAGTATACGGTGTTCGGGGTGCAAACGGTGTGGTCCTGGTGACCACCAAGAGAGGTACCCAGGGCAAATCCAAAATCAGCTTTAGCGGAGAGTATGGATTGACCCATTTTAACCGGCTTACCATCGCTGAAAATGCGGAAACGACCGCTCACTTTCAGCGTGAGGGAACAATCAATGTGGGTCTGGATCCATCCATTATTTCCAACACAGGTAACTTTGCGGTGTCTGAATACGACAAATATCTTTATCGCACGCAGTTAAGTCCGTTCACGCATGCGGATAATAATTTTGTAGAAACTTTTACGAAACCAGGTAATCAGCAACGTTACAATGTGAACCTCACTGGAGGAAACAAAACCGTACGTTATTTCGTATCAACGGGGTATTTAAGACAGGAAGGAATGTTTCAGGATGACGTCAATGAGTTAAGAAAAACCCCTACAATCAGTCGCCTGATCGAGTTGTCGCCAGACGTAGATAAAGCACTTGTACCGAATAACTACGATGCCGGTTATAACTTTGACCGTGTAACAACGCGTTCCAATATCGACATTTCGGTGAATGACGACATCAAGTTTGGTATAAACTTATCTTATCTGTTCAAAAAAGAGAACCGTCCGGGTATGTACGACGGACTGAACAGCAATTCAGAAGCTTTAAGGCTATTTAGTTCCTTCTATAGGAATGCGCCACAAGCCTTCCCATTGATGAACCCTAACGGAAGTTTTGGCGGAGCAGTGGGTGTATGGCGTCAGAATCCATTGGTTACTATAGCGAATACAGGTTTCCGTACCGATTTCAGCAATGAACTCCAGACCGCGTTAAATTTTAGTTACAACCTGAGGAAACTGGCCAAAGGAATTTCCATCGACGGAAAGTATGCTTTTGACGTAGATTGGGACAACTGGCGGGGTATGCAGCGACGCCCATATCTGTACGCTTACAATCCGGTAGACCAATCTTACTTACAAGGATTGGTTGGTGTTTTGCCTGCACAAGGCGCTGGCAAAAGGGCTGGTCTCTATAATCAATATGCGGAACTTGCACTGCGCTACGCAGGACAAATTGGTGATGGACATAATTTATCAGGCGTTATATTGGGTAACTTCAACTCGTTATCAGGCCCTCCTATAGCAAACAAGATTTCTGACCAATATTCATATGTGCCCCATGTTTATCAGGCGTTAATAGGCCGTATCAGCTACGATTACAAAACCAGATACCTTCTGGAGCTGAATGCTGGATACAACGGATCTAACCGCTTCGCAGAAGGCGAACGCTACCGGTTATTCCCTGCGGTCTCTGCGGGCTGGGTAGTTACGAATGAATCGTTTATGCCAAAGTCGGATCTCTTAAATTTCTTAAAAATAAGAGGATCATATGGTGAGGTCGGTAACGATAAACTCGGTCCATTCAATTACTACTATAAATCTACCTTCGAACCTTATAGCTCATATTCATTTGGAGAAGTTCAAAACCCTGCCATAGGGGGCTTACGCGAAGGAAGATTGCCCAATGAAAATGTGACCTGGGAACTGGCTAAAAAATCCAACGTCGCTTTAGAGTCCAGATGGTTTGAATCCCGACTGTCTTTAAATGCGGATGTATTTAAAGAGCGCAGATCGCAGGTACTCGTGACTCCAGGAAAATCTTTAATATCGGCGGGAGTATTCGGCCTGGCACCTGAAAATATTGGGATCATAGAGAACAAAGGATTTGAATTGGAGCTGGGATGGAATGATAAGGCAGGGCAAAACTTTGAGTATTTCTTAAAAGGTCAATATTCACTGGCCCGTAATACCATTGTTGAAAAGAGCGAACCCGATCAACCTTATGACTACATGTATGGAACCGGAAAACCAATCGGGCAATTTATGGGCTATCGTTTTGACGGATTCTTTAAGTCCTATGAACACATTGCGGCATCTCCGCAACAATTTGGATCAGGAACCGTAGCGCCAGGCGATATTAAATACAAAGACCTCAACCAGGATGGGCTGATCGATCAAAATGACCGGGCTGCCGTTGGCTACAGTCAGGTCCCTGAAATCACCTATTCTCTTTCTGCAGGGGTAACCTTCAAAAACATCAGTTTGAGCGTATTGCTTCAGGGAGCGGCACGTAGCTCGGTATACATGGTTGGAGATTTAGGCTGGGACAACAGCTGGGGTAACTTCTACGCTGAGCACCATGACCGCTGGACCCCGGAAACTGCAAATACAGCGACCTATCCACGCTTTTTGCAGAAATCAGAAGAGGGCCATCAAAACTATTACGAGTCAGACTACTGGCTGCGCGACGGCAGATACCTGCGTATTAAAAACGTCCAGATCGCCTATACCATTCCTAAAAAGATGATGGAACGCCTGCCTGTAGACAATGTAAGGCTATTTGGCAATGCCTTTAATCTATATACTTGGGATAAGGTGAAGCGGGTAGACCCGGAAGCCGATCCCAACAGAAATTCGGGTGGATTCTACCCTCAGCAACGGATCATCAACTTTGGATTAAATGTTGGCTTTTAATAAAATGAATATGAAACACATATATATATTTCTGCTCGCAGTTCTATTTTTGGGCTGCAGTAAGGACGGGCTTTTGGACAATACAGATTTGGACGAACAGACCGATGTAAAGGTTTTTTCTGATGTAGAACTTACACGCAAAGCACTGATAACCCTATATGGCGATATGAGACAAGTCACTGCCGCAAACAGCGGAAGCTTCTCGACATTATTTAATATGAACACGGTGGTTGCTATGCTGGACAATGCGACTGATGACGGTGCGGGAAATACGACCCGGAGTGCCGGTACTTCCCCGGATATCCAAAAATACATTACCGGGGCTATTACCGCTACATCCAATCCCACCGCACAGGCCCACCCTTGGCGGTTCTATTACCTGGCCATCCGAAATGCGAACATATTCCTGGCCAATGTAGACCGGTCTCCATTGGTTGCAGAAGAAAAGAAAAACAGCAGGAACGAAGCCCGGTTTTTGCGGGCGTATTACTATCATGAATTGTTCCGCTGGTTTGGGCCGCTGGTCATTTCTACAGAACCGGCTGATCCTTTTGCCTTCGCAGATACCAAAAGGGAGAGCTTAAAAACAACTGTCGATTTTATTATAAGTGAGTTTGACGCACTTTCAAAGGAAGGCGTATTGCCGGAAAGCTGGACAAGCTCTGATTATGGCCGCATTACCCGTTCAGCAGCTATGGCTTACAAAGCACGGACCATGTTGTATGCCGCAAGTCCATTATTTCAGGATTCAGGCATCACCTGGCAGGCAGCTGCTGAGGCAGCCAATGCATTGATCACTTATGCAGAAGGCGCTGGCTTACATAGCTTGTACTATTCCCCTACTGAACCAGCGAAAAGCTATAGCAGGTTTTTCAACGAAAGAAGCAATCCGGAAAACATTCTGGTATATCTGCGCCCGAATACAAACGATCTGTATAATCTTTTCCCACCCTTCAACCCCTGGAATGTAAACAAGGAGCTCACCACGGCCCCAACGCAATGGCTGGTGGATTCGTATGACATGCTGAATGGTACGCAACCAATAACAGGTTATGAGGCAGACTACACGCCAATCATTAATCCGGCTTCAGGATACAATGATCAGGACCCTTATAAGAACAGGGATCCAAGACTGGCCCAATCGCTCCTGTATCACGGGGCTTCATGGCCGATCGTGAACAAAGCCGTGGCATCGGTTAACCTCGCTACCGCGAACACCTGGGGAAGCGGTTACTTCCTGGTCAAATATCTTGATGACCGCATCGATCACCGCAGTGGTGGTACAACATCTATGAACTTCATCATGATGCGTTATGCCGAAGTGTTGTTGAACTATGCGGAGGCAGTGAATGAAGCTGCTAACGACGCCGCGTCACGGGATAAAGCTGTTGTGCAGCTGAACAAAATCCGCGCAAGGGCAGGCATTACCGTGCCGCTTAATGCTGCAGACTATACACAGAGCACGCTTCGCGAGCGCATCCGTAAAGAACGCCGTGTAGAACTTGCTTTTGAAGAACACCGTTTTTACGATATCCGCAGATGGAGAATCGCCAGCCAGGTGATGAACCGTCCCGCTACCGGAATCGCTATTGTCGGGGGCAGGTTTGTGCGCAGGACACTGGATGTGAGAAACTACAGTGAGCGCATGAATTTATCACCTGTTCCGGTTACAGACGTAAACAATTCATCACAGATCTATCAAAATCCAGGATACTAACATATTAAAAATGCTTTTAAAGAACATAAAAATGAAAAATATATGCTTATCTGCAATCTTAGGGATTGCACTATTTAGCTCTTGCAGCAAGGAAGTAGAAGATATACAATACACCCCAAATGTGAAGATCCAGTTTGCACAGGGAGGAGACAGCAGTATAGTAACTGTACCTAAGGGAACTGCAGAATTCCCGGTGAAGATCGATGTATCTGCTTCCGGCCCTATCGTCCGTATGTTTGAGATCTATAACGCCGACGCTAAAACCGGAAACAGAGGCAGCCTTATTGCCGGTACACAGGAAGCATTCTCCAGTCCTAAAAACAGCCATACCGCATCATTTAATGTGACAGGCTTAACGGAAAACAGGTGCATCAAAATCGTAGTTACAGACACCCTTGAGCGGGTATATGAGAAAAACCTGTTCATCCGGATCACGCCATCGGTGGTATTTTCAAATTCGGTGAAGATCGAAACTGTGGAGAATTACTATGGCCCATATTTCGCTACCTGGCTATCTGGGAGGGTATATATGCGCAATACCCAGTATGCCAGTGAAATTGATTGGTCTTTGGGCGATGTGGTGATCCCATCCGTGGGTACATCGCCTGTCGCTGCGTTAGTGAACCCTTCTTTAAGGGGATCGAACAATTTGCTTACTGCTCCTGGTTTGCAAAACACCAAATATTCATTAACCGCCATGACAGTCGCTGAATACAGTGCCATCACAAATGTTAATGCTGCTGCTATTACGGCACTGGCAGACCCTACTCAAGACATCGTACAGGTTCTGGCCGGTAAAATATACCTGTTTAAGGCCGCCAATGGCAAAAAAGGGCTTATCCATGTGAGTGCTGTTACAGCTAAAACCGGCACTATAGAAAATGTGAGCGGAGAGTGGAAACCAGCGACGGCTTACAGCGAGCTGACGCTAAGCAGTAAAACTATGCTGCCTTAGTAACCATACCTCAAAAAACTTTTCATGCCCGTCGTCCCGACGGGCATTTTTTGTTTAGGGGACTTTTACAGAGCCCGGGTATAGGCTATTCGGAGCATCTCTCTTAAGTTATAAAAATTAAAACTCTAGCAGATAGCCACAATAATCAATCGCCGCTAAGGGCTATCAACTTAATTAAAAATACTATGCCCGCATAACATTTCAATTACATTAAAACATTTGTCACAAAAAAGTATTTTGTGGCAAAAGAATTGCTCGTGTTTGTCAAACAACACACATCATGAAAAAAACCATCTTACTACTCATTTGTACCGCCACACTAGGTTTGGTGTCGTGCAAAAAAGACACCATCATCCAGGAGACACCAAACCGGACGTTTGTATATACGGTACAACCTAATCAATGGACATTGGTCAATGATGGGGAGACGTATACGACAGAACTGAGAATAGACGAAATTGATCAGATCAGTATTGATGATGAGGGCACTTTGGTTTATGTAGCCAATCCATCTACTGCTAACATTTACAGACAACTACCCTATGTTTACAATGTTGACGCGTATAGCTATGAAATTTATCCAGGTGGCATAAGAATCAGTATTGAGAGTTCAGATTTTCAAAACAGAAATCCAATCAGACCCACTCAATCCGTACAAGTCAAGATTGTGCTAATCCCTTCGGTATTTGTCCCTTAACTATAAAGGATAATTAATATTCTAAAAAACGACTGATGTTTGCCTGAACATGGTCGTTTTTTTTATGCTCCCCCCTGTTCAGTTGGATGGCCCTGATCTGGACACCATTTCTTTCCAGCAGCAACTCCTCATAAAACCCTTTATAATAAACGTCTTTGACTTCAAAGCGCCTGCTGTTCCAGGAGCCTTTAAGTTCTACCCATTCCGGGTAAAAAACCACCTGTTCTGACTGTACCTGTACCCCTAATTTCTGTGCGTCTTCTGCCTTTAATACTACCGCATTACCCAACAATTGCGCGGTGTAGATATGCTTAGGGTGATTGTAGACGCTTACCGGACTGCCTTGCTGGATCAATTGCCCATCTTGCATGATCAGCAGCTCATCGGCCAAAAACAAGCCATCTGCCGGATCGTGGGAAACCATGATCACCGTGACCCCAGTCTCTGCAACGATGCGCTTGATGTCTGCCCGGAGTTGGTTCTTCAATAATGCATCCACCTGGCTAAAAGGTTCATCGAGCAATAAGACGGTTGTATCAGAGACCAGTGCTTTCGCAATGGCGACCCGTTGCTGCTCCCCTCCGCTCAGTTCTGTGATCTTTTTATCCTTTAAATGACCAATATGCAAATGCTCGATCATCTCCATGGTTTTCTCCTGCTTGGCCTGTACATTGGTATTGGAGAGCATAGAAGCGATATTGTCATATACCTTCGCATAGATGTTCAATGAGAAATCCTGGGTAACCATTTTCATTTGCTTGTGGCCCGGTATCAATTGCTCATTGGGGCCTAGAACCCTTTCCCCATTAAGACTAACGGTGCCGCTGTCTGGTTGCAGCAGTCCATAGATGCATTTCAGCAAGGTAGACTTGCCACTCCCACTCTCCCCGATGATGGCCACGACATGGCCCTGCTGAATGTCAAAACTGATGTCATGAATCCCAGATTTGTTATTCGCCTGATAATGCTTGGTTAAATGCTTTACACTAATGATTTTTTCATTCACCTTGTAAAGATAAAAAAATCCCTTAAGCCGAATGACTTAAGGGATTGGTTTATGATGTGGGTTTAATATTTTAATTCAATCCAAACGTGATACCGAATGCCATATTGGTCAGTCCCTCCTGTGGGGTACTGGCAAACATATCGTTGAAATAATATTTGGTAAACAGACCGAAGCCCCCATAACCAAAGCGTGCAGTACCGCTATACCTTACGGCCTGGAAACGGTAATCGTCCCTAAACTTTTCCTTTCCGCGTTCCTCGCTGACCTGCTTCACTTTGCCATTGAGCAGAAAGCTCAGTTCCGGACCGACAATAAAGTAAAACCTTTTCCCTTTGTCATTTTCTTTGGTCCTCAACTCAAAATTCAACGGGAAGTGTACATAGCTGCTGGAAAATCTGTTTTTGGAGAAATGTATATCATCTTCCACATAAGTCAGCTGCTGCTGATTTTTTTGAATGGTAATGTCCTTCTCCAGCCGGATGTGTGTCCAGTCGAAACCACCTGCCACATAGATCTTAAAATTGGGGTTAAACCGGTAGCCCATTTGCACCACATCAAAAGAGAGGATACTGGTTTTGCCGGCCCGGTAATCCAGGAAGTCATTTTGCGGGGACAGGGTAAAGCTTCCGTTGTCAACCAACCTCGTATACCCAATATCCAGTCGGGTGAAGGTAACCCCGCCGATAAACCGGCCTTTTGAGGACTCTACTTTCTTTGTGCTGTCTCTGGCACCTATCGTAATGCCTACGGCAGATATCTTTGCTTTCATTCTTACTTCTTTATTCTCTGCTGTATCCTGCTGAGCACTGGCCACTGGGGCAAAAACACCGGCAAGCCCGCTTACCAGTAGTGTTGTGTATATCAATTTCTTCATGGTCTGGTTTATTTGTGTTGTCTTGAATTTAACTTTATAAATCCGATGTTGATGGCCACTAAGGAAGAGTTGTCGTCCTCATCGGTATTAAACTTTAAAAATTTCTGTTCTCTCTTATCTACTTTTTCTACGACAAAATTAACTAAATCCCCTACGTTTCTAATCCCTTTCTTTTCAGCGGGGCTGTTGTCGTTGATCGGCCCATCTGCTTCTGTAGCCGACGCAGCCACACTTGCCATCATCGGTGCAGTTTCTAAGTTCTCCTTTATGTCTGCATGACCCGCAGATACCAAAGGTATAGAATGAAGACGTGTGGAAGGCTCTGCCGGTTGCGTGCTGACCACATTTTTTTTCTTTTGTGGTTTCACGTACGCGGCATTCACTGTTTTATACTCCACATCGATGGAAGGTGCAATGACCAGGGGTGTGCCGGTGTAAGCCATCTGGTCCGTCGATGGGACTGAAGCTACTGGCATTCGTGTTGGGTCAGTCTGAGACCTGTCGATATGCTCCACCATTTCTTCCCGACCCTGGAGCTGGATCTTTTCCGTCTTCTTCAGCAGCAATCCTGCCGACATGAGCACCAAAGCCAATGCCGCAGCCATCCAAAAGACAGGCAGTCCGGCTTTCCTTTTCGGTTCGAGCCGGGCTTCTATCCCCTTCCACAAATCCTTTGAAGGTTCTATTTCGGCTTCCTCCAGTTTATTCCTGAACAATTGGTCAAATTCTTTATCCTGCATAACTCGCATAATTAATATTTTCCATTTTTAAAATTTCTTCCCTAAGTACCGCCCTTGCCCTGGACAATTGCGATTTGCTGGCCCCCTCAGTAATATCCAGCTGTGCCGCAATCTCCTGGTGGGAATAGCCCTCGATGACATACATATTGAATACCATCCTGTATCCATCCGCAAGTTGCTGAATGAGCCGGGTCAGATCCTGCATCCCCAGGTTATGAAAGTCGAATCCCGTCGAAGGCTGCTCATACGCATCTTCAATAGGCACCACAGTCAAAGAGCGAAGGGACTTGCGGTAACTTTCTATCGCTGTGTTGACCATAATCCGCCTGATCCAGCCCTCAAAAGATCCATCTGAGCGGTATTCATTGATCTTCTGAAACACCTTCACATATCCCATCTGCAACACATCTTCTGCCTCCATCCTGTCCTTTGCGTAACGCATGCAAAGGGCAAGCATCTTAGCGGAGGTTTGCCTGTACAGCGCTTCCTGCATCTTCCGGTTGCCAGCTTTACAGCCTTCCGTCAAATCCTGAATAGTATAACTCTTTATCAAATCATTTTGTGTTTGGTATATAGAAGATGATCCTTTTAAAATAAAGGTTGCACGAAGGAGAAAATATTATTTGACTTTGAAAAGCCTGATGTCTTCTTTGTAAGTGAGGAAAAACGAATTAGAGAATTCTATCTTGTTGGTACCGGAATGGCTGAGGTCCAGATGTGGCTCCAGGCGTATGTCCAGGTATAGGTTGGGCAGCAGTTCCTTTTGCCAGGCATACCTAATCATGAGTATATTTCTTTTGTTTTCGGTGAAGCCTTTATCGAATACCGTTTTGGAGACGGACTGATACAGGGGCATGCCTTTGATGGAGATAAAGCGGTTTCCTGCCCAGTAGGAAAGCATCAGCGTGCCTGCCCTGGTGCTGGCACCGGCATTCAGCCAAAGACCATATCCCTGTTGATAGGGCAACTGCTTGGTTGGAGAAAAGTCCTTAAATCCGGCGATATAATTGTCTGTAAAGAGCACTTTTAGAAAGGGGCTATCGTATGTCTTATGAATTTTGAAGCCCGCAGCGGCATTCGCCAGCGTAGTCAGTGGCTTGTCTTTGAGCAGGTCGATCTGCCCGCCCTGATGGTACGCCATAAACTGTGCCGGGATACTCAGTTTCCATCCATCCTGATCAGACAATACAGTCTCTGTAGACAACCCCCCTACGATCTCTTCCTTTTCGGTTGAGGCGGGATAGATCATCTTTTGCCAGGCTATCCAGGCATCCAGGAAGAGCCGCTCTTTCTCCAGTACCAATTGTGTACCATATTCTATCGGAGTGCTGATTTTACGTTCAAAATCGTACAATGGCTCTATATACCGGTGATGAATGTTGCCTTCCAGGCTACCAAATATCAGTCTAAGGTCTTTCTTCTGATATTTCAGGCTGAACAAAGGCTTGGCATCATAGATCCCGCTCTTTCCAAAATCCTTTCGGATGTATGCACCGGCAACCAGCGCCAGGTTGGGATGCGCATAGTACACCAATTGAGGCTCCAGTTGCGTCCCATATAAAGTATAGCCGTCCTGAAACAGGCCAAAGTACTCGTAATTGCGTACGTAATTGAAATTGTACAGATTGAGCGCCAGTAGCCCGGTTTTTAAGCTATCCGGCCTGATCCGGTTTTCAATAGCAGACTGGTTAAACTGCCCATATGCTCTTTGGGCATCCACATAATGAAAGAACAGGAAGGTCAATAAGATATATATGATCTTTTTCATCGGAGGCTAACAGTCGTGTCTTTTCCTATACCCTTTGTACCACTTGACCGCGATCATGATCACCACAGCAAAGATAACCAGCCCGATAAGTCCATACACCCAGTCTACCGCACTCTTCAGCACAACCGTAAATACAATAGCAACCAATAAAATAGTAGCCACTTCATTCCATAAGCGCAGCTGGAAAGAACTGATCTTGCACTTACCCAGTTTCAACTGCTTCATGATGTTCTGGCAAATGAAATGATAGACCAGCAGTGCGACCACAAAACCCAATTTCACATGCAGCCAGGAAGTCTGGAGCAGTCCGGGCCTGATGCAGATCATGGTGATCCCCGCCAGTACGGTCAGTGTCATCGCCGGAGTGGTAATGATGTGCCAAAGCTTATGTTCGATCTTCTCGTACTCCTTTTGAAGGATGCTGCGCTCCGGCTCCGGTCTGTCTTCGGCTTCGGTATGATAAATGAATAAACGCACACTATAAAATAACCCCGCCATCCAGCTCACCACAAAGATGATGTGAACAGAGAGGACATATAGATAGTATTTATCCATGATCAGATCAGTATCTAAATTCTTTAATGACCTCCATGGCATATTTCACGTTATCAAAAGGGATATCGGGCATAATGCCATGACCTAAATTGCAGATAAAGCCATTCTGACCGCGCATGCGCTCAAACAAACGTAAAATCTCTCTCTTAATCACGGGCTGATCGGCATATAAAATATGGGGGTCCAAATTGCCCTGCACCGCAATACCTGCCGGCAGGCTGTTTTTGATATTTAAAAGATCTGCGTTCCAGTCTACCGAAATGACATCCGGCTTTGCTTCTGCCATGATCGGTGCAAACACCGAACTTCCTTTACAGAAAGAAATAACCGGCACATCTTTCCTGTTGAGGTTGGATATAATCTCCTGGATATAGCGGTGTGAAAACTCCTGGTAATCGTTCCAGGACAAGGCCAATGCCCAGCTGTCAAAGATCTGAACGGCATTCACACCCGCAGCAATCTGTAGGTTTAAGTAATCAGCGGTCACTTTCGCGATCTTGGCCAACAGCTTATGGGCCACTTCAGGCTGATTGTGAAGCAATAATTTGGTTAATTTAAAGTCTTTGGAAGAACCGCCTTCTACCAGATAACTCATCACCGTAAACGGCGCACCAGCAAAACCGATCAAAGGGATACTTCCATTCAAACGTTGCTGGATGACTTTTATCGCATCGGCCACATATTGCAAGCGGTCTAAAACATCGGTTTCCAATGCATCCACATCCTGAAGTGTCCGCACCGGATTGGCAAATTTAGGCCCTACACCCTGCGTAAAACTCAGGTCACCACCCATCGCTTCGCCGGTGACCAGGATATCGGAGAACAAAATAGCGGCATCAATCCCCAGCAGGTCGACCGGTAGCATTGTTACATCTGCGGCGATCTCCGGGGTTTTGCACATCTCCAGGAAAGAGTATTTATTTTTGATTTCCCAATACTGGGGCATAAAACGGCCAGCCTGGCGCATCATCCATACTGGTGGGCGCTCAGTTGCTTTTGAAAGTGCTGCGTCTAAAAATAAGGTATTGTTCATGTATAAATTGTTGGTAGATTAATTGGACGGCCTATCGTTAGCGGCGGTCTCATCAGCCTCAAGTTTGGCTACTTCTAATTCTAGTTTGTCAATGATGTCTTTAGCCCGGGGTGTACCGGCCAGTTCCTTTGCCCTTTCAATGTACGCGCGCATTCTAGCAGCATCTTTCTTCCTTAAGGCCAGGTTGGCCAGATGGATCAATATAAAAGATTTTTCACTCTTGCCCCCCAGCGGAAAACGGCTCGCAATCTGAAAATGATATTCCGCAGCCTCATAGTCTTCCACTTGCAAAGCGATATTGGCCCTCATAAACTCATAATAGCCACGCCTGTTGCGCGCCAGCCTATCGGGATTGGGCACCTCATCCAGCAGATCCTGTGCGCCGGCATAATCGCCAGACTTGAATCTTTTGGAAGCCAGCAGAATAGAGCTGTGTTTAAAATGGCTCCAGATCACAAAAGCCAGCATAAATGCCGCCATGGCCGCAAGCTCATATTGTATATAAAATACACATACGAGTGCCGCGACGGCAAATATCGCCATCAGTATATATCTGCCGGTCGAATTGTACATTAACTGTGGATATCGGTAAATTTATATCCTACGCCTCTGATGGAATGGAAATACACAGGGTTTTTCTGATCCGGCTCAAAGTACTTACGGAAAGTCAGGATGAAATTGTCGATGGTACGGGTTGACGGATATACGTCATAATTCCATACCGTTTCCAGGATCTGCTCACGGGATACCGCCTCATTTTTTCTTTCGATCAGCAGCTTCAGCAACATCGTTTCTTTCTTGGTCAGGGGCACAATCGTACCATCATCCTGTTTCAGTTCAAAAGAATTGAAATAGATGGTCTTATCTCCTATTTTATAAGAATTCAGTTCTTTAAGGTCGTCAGACTTCATACTGCGTTTCACCAATATGCCTACACGAAGGATCAGTTCTTCCAGGTTAAACGGCTTAACAAGATAATCGTCCGCACCTTTTTTAAGGCCCATCACACGGTCTTCACTGGTATTCTTTGCAGTCAGAAACAAGATCGGCACTTCAGAATTCTCCAGTCTGATGGTTTCACAAACCTGGAAACCATCCATCTCCGGAAGCATAACGTCCAGGATAATCAGGTTGAACCGCTCTTCCTTAAAAACCTTCAAAGCCGTTTTTCCATCTTTTACCGCATGAACTTTATAACCTTCCAGTTCAAGGTTCAGCTTGATGGCATCCAATAAATGGTCTTCGTCTTCTACTAATAGTATTCTTAATTTCTGTTGCATAATGATCAACTAAATGTGACTTCAAAAATTGCACCTTGCGGTACGTTATCTCTAACACTGATATCAGCGTCGTGGTTTTGCAATACTTCTTTTACGATGAACAAGCCCAGCCCGGTACCTTTTGCCTTCCTGACATTCTCATCGCCGACCCGGTAAAACTTATCAAATATCAGCATTTTTTCTTCATCTGGTATACCAGGGCCTTTATCTGTTACCCGGAGCAAAGCGTGGCCTTCTTTTTCTTCCAGTTCCACACCAACTTCCGCACAAGGGCCGCTGTATTTCACTGCATTCTCCACCAGGTTGGTGACTACTGACGACAAAGCAAAGCGGTCGCCCATGATCTTTACACCCGGTTGTATCAGGGGGTTGATCACCTGCTCGCAACCGCAGGAATGGATCTGCAAGCGGTCGGTAATCTTGCTGACCAACTCTGAAAAGTCGAACTCTTCCTTAGGGAAAGAATAAGAGCGGTTCTCAATTTTAGTGGCCAAAAGCATATTTTCAACCAGGTCATCCAATCGCTCGATGTCCTTCAGTGAATTATTGAGCAAGGAGGTTTGCCTGGCTTTATCCAGGTCGCGTTTCACAATCGTCTGCAAGGAAAGCTTGATGGCCGCCAGTGGCGATTTTAATTCGTGCGTGACCGAAAGTAAAAAATTCTGCTGCTGCTCATGCAGTTTATCTTCTTTTTTAATGGATTGATGAAGAAAATAAGCACCCGTACAAAGAAGGAAGAGAAACACAGAGCCCTCACCCATCACCATCGCCATGCGGGACGGCTGGAGCTTGACGACCAGGCTGCCCCATGCCACCAGCTGTACCAGTGCGTACAGCAGCATAAAATAAAATATAACAATCGACTTCTTCAATATCAGCTATTTATGTCTTAAATATACCATTATTTTATTTACTTCTAAAAACCAGGTCGAGCGCGTCAAATATCGCCCGCTTTGCCTTTTCCAATTCTATCTTCGTATGTGCAGCAGAGACAAATCCAACCTCATACCCTGAAGGCCCCAGATAAATCCCCCTATTCAACAGCTCCCGGTGCATCACCTTATATTTTTCCATACTGCTGTGGTCTATATCTGCCGCACATTGAATATTTTCTTTCTCTGTAAAAGCAAACCAAAATATCGAGCCAATATGGAACACTTTAAATTTATAGTTTCTCGCTGTCGCAAAACGTTGCACGCTATTGACAAACTCTTCTGTCTTTGTCGCGAGTTCTTTATAGAAACCGGAGCGCAACAATTCGGTCAATTGCGCAATACCCGCAGCCATTGCCACTGGATTGCCCGATAAGGTCCCTGCCTGGTATACACCGCCGTCAGGGGAGATATGTCCCATGATCTCTGCCGAAGCACCATACATACCAACCGGCAGTCCGCCACCAATTATTTTTCCGTAAGTCACAATGTCAGGCTTTATGCCATAATGCGCTGCTGCACCTTCAAAACCAATACGGAATCCGGTGATCACTTCATCCAGGATCAGCAAAGCCTCATTTTCTTTACAGGCTTCCTGCAAAAACTGCATGTATTCCTGGTTTTGAAGCAGCAATCCATTATTTGCTGGTATACCTTCGATAATCACCGCAGCAATCTGCCCTTTAAAGGTAGCGAAGGCTTCCCTGATCGCCTGTTGATCGTTTAATGGGATGACAATGGTTTCCTCCGCGAAAGATTTGGGCACCCCTGCAGATGAAGTCTCTCCAAAAGTGACCAGTCCCGAACCGGCTTTGACCAGCAATGAATCGGAGTGGCCATGATAGCAACCTTCAAATTTGATGATCTTGTCCTTGCCGGTGTACCCCCGCGCGAGGCGGATGGCAGACATCACAGCTTCCGTTCCTGAACTCGTAAAACGGATCTTCTCTACGTATTTATTGTTTTTTATGATGAGTTCTGCCAGTTCGTTCTCCAGGGCTGTAGGCGCGCCAAAACTCATTCCGTTCTGCATCACTTCAGTCACCTTTTCCCTCACCTTTGCATGGTTGTGGCCAAGGATCAATGGCCCCCAGCTACCACAAAAGTCGATAAACTGGTTGCCGTCGGCATCCCAGATATAACATCCGTCACCTTTCTGAATGAATAAGGGCGTACCGTATACCGACTTAAAAGCCCGTACCGGCGAATTCACCCCTCCGGGGAAATAGGTTTTAGACTTCTCGTACAGCTCCGCTGATTTTGCTCTCGATATGTCCGGTTTGGCACCTGTATTTACAGGTATCTCGTCTTCATTACCAGAAAACATCTTCTTTATTGATCCCAACATCTTATATCCAATTATTTTCTACCATATCCCTGATGTGGTAGGTTGTTATTATACTCGCTCCTGCACGCGCAAAGGCATACATGGTTTCCATCACTACTTTTTGTTCATCTATCCAGCCTTTTTCAGCCGCCGCTTTCACCATCGAATATTCTCCCGAGACGTTATAGCAGGCTATAGGCAATTTTGATTCCTGTTTCAACCGGCTGATCACGTCCAGATAGGCCAGCGCAGGCTTGACCATCAATACATCCGCTCCTTCGCTTTCATCCAGCAAGGCTTCTCTTACCGCTTCGTTCGGATTTCTGAAATCCATCTGATAGGTCTTCCGGTCCCCTTTGCTTGGCGCACAATCTGCCGCCTCCCGGAAAGGACCATAATAGGCCGAAGCAAATTTGGTGGCGTGCGACATGATCGCTGTATTCACAAAGCCATTTTCATCCAGTGTATCCCTGATCGCCGCAACCCGGCCATCCATCATATCCGAAGGTGCCAGCATATCTGCTCCGGCGATAGAATGCGTCAGTGCCATTTTGCTGATCAACTCCACGGTCTGGTCATTTTGTACGTAATCATCATGCATAATCCCGCAATGACCATGACTGGTATAAGAACATACACAGACATCAGTGACCACATACAGGTCATCACCAAAAGTTCTTTTAAGTAATTTTACTGCTGAAGGCACCAGTGAATTTGAACTGTAGGCAGAGCGGGCATCGTCTGATTTCTCATCGCCCACACCAAACAGCATGATCTTATTCACGCCCAGTGAAAGGCCTTTTTCTACGTCTTTAAGTAAGGTATCCTGAGAAAAATGATTGATACCGGGCATCGCATCAATGGGATGGATCACCCCGTTTCCCGGTACCACGAAGTACGGATAGACAAACATATCTTTCGACAATCGTGTTTCTGCTATCATTTCCCTCACCAATGGGCTCTTTCTCAATCTTCTAGGACGTTGTTGCATATTTTCCTTTTTTAAGCGGTCTCTCTTTTAACCAATATGTTAAAATACTACCATCTAACTACCAAATACTACTTAACTTCTATTCCAAAGACAGCTTCTGCCAATCCAATCTCATCGGGAGAATAAGGAAGAGTGTGCTGCACACCCATTTCTTCAAATTTCTTTCCTGTAGAGTTCCCGATTGCAATCACCTGTTGTCCCGGCTCCAGCAGGTTGTCGGCAAAATAAGCATCTACGTTGGATGGGCTGGTAAATATCAGTACATCCGCAGAGGTCCGGTCTATATCATCTTCTATAACAGTTTCATAAATGGGCAGGTCGACCACCTTCGTATTTTCTTTCAAAGACTTCTGAATGCTGAGCAAAGAATCCTGTGCCCGGGGGAACAATACGGTCTGCTCCTCTACCAGGAGTGCAAAATCTTCAGCCACCTCCCTGATATCACCGCTTTCACCTACATAGTCTGCCAAGTGCCCCTGTCTTCTTAACGCATCTTCAGAGCCTCTGCCCACCACACCAAATTTGACCTTTTTAGACAGTGCGGGTTTGAGCTTAAAGAAAAAGTCTACGCCATTCCTGCTGCTAAAAAAGATCCAGTCTATATTTTTCAGATAAAAAGGGTCCAGTACATTCACGATCGGGAACGTCCGGATCAATGAACGCCCTTCAATCTCAATATTGTGCTTTTCAAGTGCCCTTCTAAAATAACTATGCTCTCCGATCTCCCGGGATATAAAGACTTTGGAAGGCAACTTACGTTCGGTACTAAACTTGGCTACAATTTTTTCTGCCAGTCCTTCCAGATCATTCACACGGTAAAACAAGCGATCAGGAAAATCCTCATCCGTCATGGCTTTTGAAGTCCACACTTCATACTGCCCGTTTTCTTTTTTACAATAGCATCCCAGCGGCATATGGCAGCCTCCCTCAAAAAGGTTCAGTACCTTACGCTCTATACCTATTTCTTCTGCCGTTTGGGGATGATTGATCTGTTGCAGCAGCTCAAATAGTTGAGCATCGTCACTTCTGATCTGTATGGCCAGGGCACCCTGTGCAGGTGCAGGCACCAGTTCGGTCGTATCGATCACTTCCACATGGAATTCTGAAAGATCTATGCCCAAACGGTTCACACCTGCTTTGGCCAGCAATATGGCATCATAATCCTCATCCCGGAGTTTACCAATCCGGGTAGGTACGTTGCCGCGCAGGTCTTCAATATTCAGGTCTGTACGTAAGGCCAGCAATTGGGCTTTGCGCCTGTTGGACGAAGTCCCGACCATTGCCCCAGTTTTAAGGGAAAGCTTTTGGGTGACATCCACACAATCTTTAAGGATCAGTAAGAGTTCAGAGGGGTCTTCCCGTTCGGTCACTGCTGCGATGGTCAGCCCTTCAGGATGCACCGTTGGCAAATCTTTATGAGAGTGTACGGCGACATCAATAGTCCCGCCCAGCAATTCTTCTTCCAGTTCTTTGGTAAAAAAACCTTTACCCTCTAATTTATCAAGTCTAAGGTTCAGGATCTTATCGCCCTGCGTTTTGATGATCTTCAATTCCGCTTCCACGCCGATTGCTGAAAGCTTATCCTTAATAAAATTGGCTTGCCACAGGGCCAGGTCGCTGCCCCTTGTGCCTATAATGATTTTCTTCACGATGATGCTAATTTTTTTGCGAATTTAGCTATTCTTTACCAATATCTCCTTTGCCATTACCATTGGTACGCTAATGCACTTCTTTTCCATGTAATTCATCACACGTTCCAGCACCAACCTGGAGTGCTCGTCCATGGTATTGATCTCTTCAGCAAAGACCGCATGAATGGCGGTATGTTTTATTTCTTTAATTTTTTGAGGGACTCCGCTCATCGCAATTTCAATCTTGCGCTGACGCAATACCGCATCAAATTCCCGGATATTGTCCTCAATGATCTGCTCCGCATGAACCAGCTCATTGTATCTTTCCTGGATATTTTTACGGGCGGTTTCCTTTAAAGACTCCACTTCTATATAATGCACAGGGAAATTCTTAACGATTTCAGGGGCTGTATCATTGGGAATGGCCAGATCGACAATCACCTTTTTGGAGGTATCGCCACCCAGAAGTTTTGTATAAATTTCTTCCGTGATGATCGGCTCAGTGGCACCGGTACAGGTGATGATCACATCAAAGCCTTCCTTAAAGTTGGTCAGCTCAGAAAGCGGGTATGCTGTCCCGTTCAGGTCAGCGGCAAGCAATTCTGCATTGGCCATTGTCCTGTTGAATATAGAAAAGTTGGAGTATTTGTGTTTTTTAAGATATTGGGCGAGGCTTTTATTGGTTTCTCCTGCGCCTATGATCAGCAAGCGGGAGTTGGCACACATCTTCAGGTCCCGGAGTTTACGGTAAGCCAGAGAGACTACAGAAACAGGGTTTTTGGAAATATTGGTATGGGTATACACCTCTTTGGCGGTCTTGACAACTCTGCCCATGATCATGCGCATGTAATCTCCGGTAAATCCGGCCAGCCTGCAAGCCTCATAGGCCTTACGAACCTGAGCGAGAATTTCCTTCTCACCAACCACCAGGCTTTCCAATGAACAAGAGGTACGAAGCAAATGATTGAAAGCCTCTACCTGCTCATATGCGGAAACGTTTTCTATAAATTGTTCCATATACTGTTGGGGCAAGCCCATATCCAGCACAGTCAGAAAACGTCGGATAAAATCCCGGTCGAGCGTATTCGCTGTCGTAAATACAAACTCCACGCGGTTGCAGGTACCGATATAAAATATTTCTTTAATACCTAACTCTAATTGAATATTCCTCAACCGATCATCCAGAGTCTGCTCACATATGACCAGTTTACCCAGGGCTTTCAGGTCGATATGCTTGTGCGTAAAAGCAATGATTTTTAAATATTCCAAAATTAGATTATCCTGTTTATTTTTAGCGAAACAAAAGTAACAACACGGCGTTGGTTCACTGTCATTATGCTGTAATTAAGAGTTATTTAGAAAGATTTTAAATAGATCACCTTTAAACGGCACGAATATAAAGATAGACCTGGCCAGGATTGACAATACTACCAGTCTTCCCATATTTGAACAATGAGAGAAAACAAACAAGATGTCAAAGAACGTTTGTGCCTGCCTCCCGACAGGCAATTGATTATTACCCTCCACCTCTTTCGCATGGCTAGTACAAAGATACGAAGCTCAAAATCAGGATGATAAGAAACACGTGATCCTGAGCGGTTTTGTCAGGTTTTGAGCACTTTTTGTCAGGTATCATTGCAGCGAAGACCTCAGATAAAACCACTTCTTGCCGATCTTTTTAGCTTCAAAAGTGCCATCCTTTCTCCGGCGCCGCAGTGTATTGTCGCAAACCTGGAGCAGCTCTTTCACTTCATAATTATCCAGCCACTCTTTGGGCTTCTCTTCCCGTAGCAGCAGCCGGCCATCCATCACTTGCATCATCCGCATCAGTTCATCCTGCTTCAGCAACATATCCATCTGCCGGGCTTCAAAAGCATGCATGCGCATTTCCATTTCCAGCTGCACCCGCAGGAGCTCACGCTGTTCCCGAAGTATCTTGCGTACATCAATACCCAGTGCACCAATCTTCTCTAAAAATTCGTCATCCCTGTTCATTGGTTTAAATTTGGTTTGTTCGTTTTAAAAAAAAAGCCGGACCGAAGCCCAGCTCTAAATACTAATTACTAAATACTAAATACTCTTGTAAACAATCTCAATCCTGAGCATCCCCGTCACCGCAGGCTCCGCATCACCAGTGCTACGCGCATTGTCCGGGTTCAGAACATCCTCAGACCTCACAATCTTCCAGATCGGCGGATCACCCGCAAGACCATCAGCATCAGCACCCGCACCACGCTCTGCAGCGCCAACTGCACCATCTTCCTTGATCAGCTCAATCGGCCACCTGCTCCCTACATAAAAACCACAGACCGTACCAAAGTACCTGGCCAGTACATCCGCCATCTCTTCCAGGTACAACACCTGCGAAGCGGAAAAATCAAAATACCGGATCATCCAGGCCCTGAAATCCAGCCTCAGCGCTTCCGATTCTGCCTGCAATTCCGCATCAGACAAACCATAAAGAAATACTAAGAGGCGCTGTAAGCCCTCCGTGGAAAAAGGATACTTTTTCATAATCGTTTTTTAAATTGTTAATCAGTTAATTATTTAATACAAAAGTAGCCCGGCATACAGCGAGTTACCAGTTACTTTTGCACAATCGTCATTGTATTTTTGGAGATTATATTCTCCAGAATTACACTAATTAGTCTTCATTTTTAGAATTGTTTAAAGTAGATGGACTTACCCCTATAAAACCGCAAACCTCATCGTTAGAAAGTCTTCCCTTTAGCCCGGGAAATTTCTCTTCAAATAGGGTAAACCTATTGCTCTTGCTTGGCGTCAGCAGTATATTCATTTGCGCCATCATTCTTTTCTTCTTTTCGGCCAGGATCAGATTGGTCAGGTGGTGGGCTACGGTATGCTGTTCATAAATCCCCTCCATGCAGAAATTGGTGATCGACACCAACTCGCTGTCCTCAATCAGTTCTATAAAATAGTCGTCACTCGGCAGGCTTTCCCTGAATTCTTTATACATCACGATGATGCTGTCTTCTTCCCAGATGTAAAAGATTTTCTCTGCGCCAGTTCTTTCGTCAATGCTGTACAATTTGGCCAATCCTGTTTTCAGGTAATGCGCTTCAAAAACCAGGGCGCCCGGTTCCTGGAGGATGTATCCTTTAGACCTCGGCCTGGGTGTAAGTGCACCAGGTGTCATCAGTGCCGTCACCAGATCACCCAAAGGTTTACCATATAGTCTTGTTAAATAATCGATCACACATTCCTTCCAGATTTTGATCATTTGCTCGTTTAGTTTAAAGAGTTTTCTCTTCATGGTTTTGTTGATTAGCTTTTTAATAAGTCAGTTATTTTTTACCGCCGCAAAACTAACCGTATCACCTATTCAAATTTCATTCATTTTGTTCAATTTAAAACCATCAAAAAACTGATAAACAAAAAAATAGGCCATAGGAACACCCTATGACCTTTTCGTCATTTTATAACCTCATCGCTATTTACACCCCGTCATTGCGAGAAGGAACGACGAAGCAATCTCATCATGCCACCCGCTCCTCAATAACCTTCAAAAGCTCCTCAAACTGATCCTCATAATACGCATGCGCTTCCCTACTCTCAAAAACCTCCAGCGTCCGCTGATGAAGCTCCTTCAACGCCTCCATATCCTCTATTCCCCG
>Ga0160464_100636_pt1 | contig 22013 bp, 24 predicted proteins | sample HID1971I_E11MG_FD_108275 | JGI IMG/M metagenome (GOLD analysis project Ga0160464, IMG submission 108275) | Enriched millipede-associated microbial communities from UW Madison campus, WI, USA - HID1971I_E11 MG | ecosystem: Host-associated > Arthropoda: Insects > Digestive system > Unclassified ... | reverse complement strand
GCGTCGATTTGTCCCACGTGGAAATCCTCGTGCTGGACGAAGCCGCACGCATGCTCGACATGGGCTTTGTCCATGACGTGAAGAAGGTCCTCGCCCGCCTGCCAGCCAAACGTCAAAACCTGCTGTTCTCGGCGACGTTCTCCCAGGACATCACCGCCCTGGCCGGCAAGCTGCTGCATAACCCGGAACGCATCGAGGTCACGCCGCCGAACACCACGGTCGAGCGTATCGAGCAACGCGTATTCCGCCTGGCCGCCGGCCACAAGCGCTCGCTGTTGGCACACCTGATCACCCACGGCGCGTGGGAACAGGTGCTGGTCTTCACCCGCACCAAGCACGGCGCCAACCGCCTGGCCGAGTACCTGGACAAACACGGGCTCACTGCCGTAGCCATCCACGGTAACAAGAGCCAGAACGCACGCACCAAGGCCCTGGCAGATTTCAAGGCCGGCTCAGTACGTATCCTGGTCGCCACCGATATCGCCGCCCGCGGCCTGGATATCGACCAGTTGCCACACGTGGTCAACTTCGAGTTGCCCAACGTCGATGAAGACTATGTGCACCGTATCGGCCGTACTGGCCGCGCCGGTCGTTCGGGCGAGGCTATTTCCCTGGTCGCGCCGGACGAAGAAAAACTGCTTAAAAGCATCGAGCGCATGACCAAGCAGAAGATCGCCGACGGCGACCTGATGGGCTTCGATGCCAGCGCCGTGGAGGCCGAGAAACCTGAAGCCCGCGAGCGTCCAGATGTGCGTAACCCGCGCAACCCACGCGGTCCGAAGGGCGATGGCCCGAACGGCGGCGGTGGTGGCGGTGGTCGTCGCGACAAAGGCAAGGACAAGGGCAAGGAAAAGTCCGCCACCAGCAGCCGAGGTGAACGCCCGGCCCGTGAGCAAAAGCCACGTGAAGGCACCCCGGCCCGCGAACAGCGCCAGCCGAGCCAGCCGCCACGCGCCGCCGCTGACCGTGCCCCGGACGAGTTCCTCGACGACGATGTGGATAACTTTGGTAACCGCGTCGACTACGTGCCCCAGGCCAAGCCGGCCCAGGGCCGTGGCCGTCGTCCAGGTGCCCCGGCACAAGGCGCCGGTGCGGGTGCTCCCCGTGGCGGCCAGCCTCAGGGCGGTCGCCAGAACGGCCCGCGCAACAGCAGCGGCGGCAGCACCGGTACTCCGCCTGCCAAGCGCAGCGGCCCGCGTAATGGTGCACCGCGTGACGGCCAGGCGCGTCGCGAAGATTCGCGCAGCAACAACCGCCGCCCGGCCCGTGACGACCAGCCACGCCTGTCCGAGCCAGCGGTGCAAAACCCGCGTGGTGGCCCGGCGCCGAAGATCATCCATAAGGAGTCGAAAGCTGATCGCTTCCCGACACCCGAGCAGTTGGACCAACTGCCCGGCCGTCCTCGTGGTGAAAAACCGGCACTGCTGACTCGCAACCGCGAGGCATAAAAAAAACCCGTATCGCGAGATACGGGTTTTTTTTGCCTATAGGAACGTGCTTGCTCGCGAAGGTCGTCAACGATAAAGCTGGCAGCCTGAAAAAACGCGGTATCTCTACGTTTTTCGCGAGCAAGCTCGCTCCTACATACGGAGCATTACTTCGCTTTCACACCTTCAAAGGTGATGTACAGCTGAACCACGTCGGACTGTGGACCTACGTCCATGCCCTTCGGAACGAACTCTTTACGGCTGATCGAGGTGGTGCCTTCAAAGCCGGCACGGTAGCCGCCCCATGGATCCTTGCCTTCGCCCAGGAACGTAGCCTTGACCACGATAGGCTTGGTTACGCCATGGAAGGTCAGGTCGCCCGTTACATCAGCAGTCTGCTTGCCATCCGCGTTCTTGCCGGTTGGCTTGACACTGGTGGAGACGAACTTGGCGTCAGGGAATTTGCCCGAATCCAGGAAGTCTGCGCTGTTGACATGCTTGTCGCGCTCGGCGTGGTTAGAGAACACGCTGGCGGTGCGGACATTCATTTCAATCTTGGCATCTTCTGGCTTGGCAGCGTCGAAGCTGAACTTGCCGTCCAGGTCCTTGAAGGTACCGGTGATGTAGCTGTAGCCCAGGTGGCTGATCTTGAAATCGACGAAGGCGTGCTGGCCTTCCTTGTCGATCACGTAGTCAGCGGCCATCGCCGAACCAGCGGACAACAGAGCAGAACCGATTGCCAGAGCAGCGAGTGTTTTTTTCAACATGCTTTCTATTCCTTGTGAGTCGAGGTTGAACATCAGGCTTTGCGCCCCAGCATTCGTGTCAGGGTCGCATCACGATCGATAAAGTGGTGTTTCAACGCAGCCACGCCATGCAAGCCGGCGAAGACCACCAACACCCAGGCCAGGTACAGGTGCACCCAACCGGCGGTATCTGCCTGGTCCGGTAGACCGGAAACCACGGCAGGAATTTCAAACAGACCAAACACCGGAATACCGACGCCGTCGGCGGTGGAAATCAGGTAACCGGCAATCATCACGGCAAACAGCCCCAGATACAGGAACGCATGGCCAAATGCAGCACCGATCCGCGTCATACGGCTATAGCTGGCCAGCGGCGGTGGCGGCGGGCTGACCAGACGCCAGACGATACGCACCAGCATGATGGCAAACAGCGTGATGCCAATGCTCTTGTGCAAGTCAGGTGCATCTTTGCGCCAGGCGCTGTAGTAGTCGAGGCCGACCATCCACAGGCCCAATGCGAATAAACCAAACACCACCAAGGCGACGCCCCAGTGTAGAACCATGCTGACCCAGCCGTACCGGGCGGGAGAATTGCGTAGCTGCATGTACTTAATCCCGTAAGAACTGTGCCCAAGACTAGCGTTTTACCTATCGAATTAAAGCGGAAAATTTCGCTTTGAAATATCGAGAAATACGATGAAGAGGCTAGGTATCATAAATTAACAAGGGATTAAGACTATTCCCAAGAAACGCGACAGACCGTCCTGCATTTACCGCCAATTGCCCCACAATGGCTTGTGACAGGCGCCACCATTGCATAGGCTTGCGCGATTGTTTCGCCTGCGCCGGCCGCAGGACCGCTTCGAGGAGATCACCGATGGGCTTGAATAACCAGTGGATGCAACGCGACCTCGCGGTGCTGTGGCATCCCTGCACCCAGATGAAAGACCACCAGCAACTGCCGCGGATCCCGATCAAGCGCGGCGAAGGCTTGTGGCTGGAAGATTTCGAAGGCAAGCGCTACCTCGATGCCGTCAGTTCCTGGTGGGTCAATGTGTTTGGCCACGCCAACCCGCGCATCAACCAGCGCATCAAGGACCAGGTCGATCAGCTGGAGCACGTGATCCTCGCCGGTTTCAGCCACCAGCCGGTGATCGAGCTGTCCGAGCGCCTGGTGCAGATGACACCTGAGGGCCTGACGCGCTGCTTCTATGCTGATAACGGCTCATCCTGCATCGAAGTCGCCTTGAAGATGAGCTTTCACTACTGGCTCAACCGCGGCCTGCCAAACAAGAAGCGCTTCGTCACCCTGACCAACAGCTACCATGGCGAAACCATCGCCGCGATGTCGGTGGGCGACGTGCCGCTGTTTACCGAAACCTACAAGGCGCTGCTGCTCGACACCATCAAGGTGCCGAGCCCGGACTGCTACCTGCGCCCCGACGGCATGAGCTGGGAAGAACATTCGCGCAACATGTTCCTGGCCATGGAACAGACCCTGGCCGACCACCACGAGACCGTCGCCGCCGTGATCGTCGAGCCGTTGATTCAGGGTGCAGGCGGCATGCGCATGTATCACCCGGTGTATCTCAAGCTGTTGCGCGAAGCCTGCGACCGCTACGGCGTGCACCTGATCCACGACGAAATCGCCGTGGGCTTCGGTCGCACAGGCAGCATGTTCGCCTGTGAACAGGCCGGCATCCGCCCCGACTTCCTTTGCCTGTCCAAGGCCCTCACTGGCGGTTACCTGCCATTGGCCGCCGTGGTCACCACCGACGATGTCTACGAGGCGTTCTACGACGACTACCCGACCCTGCGCGCCTTCCTGCACTCCCACAGCTACACCGGCAACCCGCTGGCGTGCGCGGCGGCCTTGGCGACGCTGGATATCTTTGAAGAAGACAACGTCATCGAAAACAACAAGGCCCTGGCCCAGCGCATGGCGACCGCCACCGCGCACCTGGTGGACCATCCCCATGTTTCGGAAGTGCGTCAGACGGGCATGGTGCTGGCCATCGAGATGGTGCAGGACAAAGCCACCAAGACTGCGTACCCATGGCAGGAACGCCGTGGCCTGAAGGTTTTCGAGCATGCCCTGGAACGCGGCGCGCTGTTGCGGCCGTTGGGCAGCGTGGTGTACTTCCTGCCGCCCTATGTGATTACACCTGAGCAGATCGACTTCCTGGCCGAGGTGGCCAGCGAGGGGATTGATATCGCCACTAACAGCAAAGTCAGTGTGGCAGTGCCGAAAGATTTTCACCCAGGCTTCCGTGATCCGGGTTGATTGCCTACATACACCTTTTCAGAGAACAGAAATGAGACTGTCCCGCTTTTTCACCGACGCCCCGCTGAGCCTCGGCGACCATGAACTGCCCGAAGCCCAGGCGCATTACATCAGCCGTGTGTTGCGCATGGGTGAAGCCGATGCCGTGCAATTGTTCGACGGTTCTGGCCAGGAGTTCCGGGGCACCTTGCTGGAAGTCGGTAAAAAGCGCGTCACCGTGCAACTGACGGAGTGCTTTGCCGGCCAGGCCGAATCACCGCTGCACGTCCACCTCGGCCAGGGCCTATCCCGGGGCGAGCGTATGGATTGGGCGATCCAGAAAGCCACTGAACTGGGCGTCAACGCGATCACGCCGATCTTCACCGAGCGCTGCGAAGTGCGCCTCAAGGACGAGCGCGCCGACAAGCGTCTGCTGCACTGGCGCCAAGTGGCAATCAGCGCCTGCGAGCAATGTGGGCGTTCGACGGTGCCGGTGATTCATGCGCCGGTGCTGTTGGCAGACTGGCTCAAGCAGGTCGAGGCCGACCTGAAGCTGGTGCTGCACCCGGTGGCCGAGCCGATGATCAGCCATGCCAAGCCATCGCGGCTGGCTTTCCTGATCGGGCCGGAAGGTGGCTTGACGGATGGAGAAGTCGAAACCGCCCAGGGCGCGGGCTTCCATGCCGCGCGATTGGGGCCGCGAGTATTACGTACCGAAACCGCGCCGGTGGTGGCGCTGGGCGTTGCGCAGCAACTCTGGGGCGACTTCTAAAGGTGGATGAGGTGATCACTCCACCGGGTCGCTGACCGGGCTGGCAATGATCGCCTTCAACTCACTGGTCATCGGAAACTCCAGGTTCAAGCCATTCGGTGGAATCGGCTGTTCGAACCAGCGCTGGTAAATCCCGTTGATCGCCCCCGAGTGGTAAAGGTCGCCCAGGGCCTGGTTAACCACCGCGAGAAACTGTGGGTCATCCTTGCGCACCATGCAGCTGTAGATCTCCCGCGATTGCTCCTTGCCCACGACCACCCAATGGTGTGGGTCCCTGGCCTTGGCGCGTTCGCCGTAGAGCAGCGCATCGTCCATATAGAACGCCACCGCACGGCCGGTCTCCAGCATCTTGAACGCTTCGCCGTGGTCCTTGGCGCTGATCACGAACATATTGCTCTGATGCTCGGCGTTGTAGCGTTTGAGGAAGCGTTCGTTGGTGGTGCCGGCGGTGGTCACCACGTTCTTGCCCTTGAGGTCGGAGAGTCCGTGGATGCCGCTGGTCCTGGCCGTCAGTAACTGCCCCTTCACATAGATAAACCCATAGGAAAATGCCACCTGCCTCTGCCGTTCGGCGGTCACTCCGGTGGAGCCACACTCCAGGTCAACGGTGCCGTTCTGTACCAATGGGATCCGGGTCTGGGACGTCACCAGGCGATAATTCACACGCAAGTTTTTCAGGCCGGCCTGTTCCCGGACGCGCTCGACGATCCTGTGGGTGAGGTCCACCGAATACCCCATCGGCTTGCCGCTCTGATCGCCTATATACGAGAACGGCACTGACGCATCACGATAGCCAACGGAAATTTGCTGGCTGGCAGTGATTTTCTTCAAGGTTGCGCTGGATTCGCTCGCTGACGCCAGGGGTAGTCCCAGCGTCAGCGAAGAGAAAATGCAGACCTTGAAAATGCAACGGTTTACCGCTGTTTTTTGCATAGGGTAGTCTCGCTGGCTATAGCTATAGGTCGAGCCGGCAGCCGGCCTATCCAGGCATCGCTATTCATCTCTTTACACTCCAACAACCAAAGGTCAGGCCGCCTTGGGAAGAAACACATGTGCGTCAATCGAAGTCGACCGCTCTGCAATCATTTCGGCCAGCAACTGGCCGCTGGCACACGCGAGCGTGAAGCCAAGAGCGCCATGCCCGAGGTTGAGCCACAGATTGCGATAGGAACTGGCGCCAATCAGTGGCAGGCCGGTGGGCGTCGCTGGCCGCATCCCTGCCCATTCAACCGCAGCGTCATAGTTGCCGCCCATCGGAAACGTCTGGCGGGCCAAGCGTTTTATCACCGCCAGGCGCTTGGGCTCCGGGGCGCTGTTGAAACCCACCATGTCGACCATGGCGGCGACACGTAACTGATCGCCGATCCGGGCATAAACAGCCCTGCGGTCGTAATCGGTCACATTGACCTTCGGAGCATTGTGCTGCTCGCCGATGGGCACGCTGAGGCTGTAGCCCTTGAGGGGGTAAAGCGGTAGACGCATACCTGGCAAACCCAGGCTTGAACTGTTGTGACCGGCTGCCAGGATCAGGTTCTCCACAGGGATGACTTCGTCCTCAAGCTCTACGGCTACAGCCGTATTAAACGCCTCATGGACACGCAATACTTTGCGCCCGTAGACAATGCGGCAGCGTCCCGATGCCTCCAAATGCCCGCCAAGCTGCTGGCAAAATGCATGGCAATCGGCAACCTCTTCATTGGGGTTGTAAATACCGCCGACAAAGGTCCCCTCCATCAGGGACGGTTCAAGCTTGCGGCAGTCTTCGGCCGATAGCACTTGTTGCTGGAGGGGGTCAGTCAATCTGCGCCGCCCCTGCGCGAAGCTGTCATCGGAACGGAAGGTCAGCAGTTTCCCATTGCGCTTCCAGTTGAACCCTTCCAGATGGTCCTCTACCCGCCAGCGGTTCAGGACGTCCTGGCTCATCGCTGCCAGGCGAAGCAAATGTGCGGAGTTTGTACGGTTGACCGAGGAGCGGCAGGCGCCGAGGAAAGAGGCGAGCCAGCGCCATTGTGAAAGGTCCAGCCGGGGCCTGAGCTTCAGGGGAGACTCCGAGCGCAACAGAAAGCCAAGCGCCTTGAGTGGTACACCAGCATCAGCAAGGGGGGTGACATAGCGGTAGGACAGTTGGCCACCATTCGCAAAACTGGTGACATTACCCAGTTTTTTTTGCGCTTCGACCAAGGTGACTTCCATGCCTGCACGCACACATGCATAGGCACTCGCCAACCCGATGACACCGCCGCCGATGATACATACTCGCCTTGCCATATTGACACCTCACATGGATTGAAACGAATTCCAGAGTAGGTTCAAGTGACAAAAGTTGAACAATGAATAAAGGTAAGCCACCTATAAGTTAAGGTTATGAAAACCCATGCGTCTGCGACATATCGAAATCTTCCAGGCCATCCGCCAGACCGGCTCCGTCAGCGCCGCCGCGCAGTTGCTGCACGTCTCGCAACCAGCGGTGACCAAGGTGCTGCAGCACGCCGAATTGCAGCTCGGCTTTCCGTTGTTTCTAAGGGTGCGTGGCAAGTTACAGCCCACACCGGAAGCCCTGGCCTTGGAAAGCGAAGTAGAGAAAGTCACAACGAGCCTGCAAGGAGTGCAACGGCTGGCCAAGAGCTTGCGCCATACGTCTGAACAAAGCGTGCGCATCGGCGCCATCCCGGCGCTGGCACAGTCGCTGCTGCCACCGTCAATCCTTGAGTGGAAGCGCAGCTACCCGGACATGATCTGTGAGCTGTCCAGCGACCATAGCCGCGAGCTGGTGCAGCAGTTGTTGATGCGCGAAATCGACCTGGCACTGACCCTCAATTTCTCCGGCCACCCGGGGCTCACCAGCCAGATACTGGCAAACGGGGCGCTGGTAGCGTTGGCCTCCAAGGCTTACTGGCCTGAGGCTGAATCAAGCAAGCCATTGCCTTTGGCCGAACTGGCGAACACGTCGCTGATTGGTCTTTCCAGCGCTGATCCGTTGGCGGCAAAGCTCGACAGTTACCTGGAAAATATTGACCCACCGCCACAAATAAGCATTTCCGTACAAACCTATTCCCTGGCCCGGGCCATGGTTGAATCCGGTGCGGGAATAACGGTGATTGATCCCTTCACGGCCCTCGGTGCGTCCACGACGACGATGTGCATTCGCACGCTTGTCCCGCAGTTGCCGATCACCCTGTACGCCCTGACCCGCGCCAACGAACCGCCTCCGCATATGTTGGCCGACCTGTTGCATATCTTCGGCAACCGGGCACGTGAGTTGCTCGAGCGCCTTCAGAATGCCCCCTTCATTCAGAGCACGTAATGCATGATCGCCACGAAATGCAGCAGGCTGCCGCCGATGACAAACAGATGCCAGATCCCATGGGAATGGCGCAGGCGATCCTCCAGAGCAAAAAAGATAATACCGACGGTATACAACACCCCGCCCGACGCCAACCAGATGAATCCCGCCGTACCCAGCGCCGCCATCAGCGGCTTGACTGCCACGAGTACGATCCAGCCCATCACGGCATAAATTACAATGGACAGAATCCGCGCCTCCGAGCGCGGCTTGATCTCTTGCAGGATGCCGATCACCGCCAGCCCCCACACGATGCCGAACAGCGTCCAGCCCCATGGCCCGCGCAGGGTCACCAGGCAAAACGGCGTATAGCTGCCGGCGATCAACAGGTAGATGGAAAAATGATCGACCTTCTGCATGATCGCTTTTCGCCGCCCCTGCACGCTGTGGTACACCGTCGACGCGCTGTACAGCACCATCAGGGTAAAGCCGTAGATCGCCACGCTGACGATCTTCCAGGGGCTGCCGTCCAGGCTCGCCACCACCAACATCCACACGGCGCCAATACACGCAGCGACTGCACCGAGCAAATGGCTCCAGGCGTTGAATCGTTCCCCGTGGTACATCTGTCACCGACCTCCCCATAACCTTCAAGAACAGGCTGGCAAGCGTCCAGCCTTGCGCATAAGAGTGCAAGCGGCTTGTGACGTTCCGAGGACGGCGCACGCGTTTGCGGGCACAATTGTAGGTAATCGAACAAGAGCCCACGGCCATGCTGATCGACGAAGAGTTCACCCTCAAGAAGCTGGAAATCTTCCTGGCGTTCATGCGCACCGGCAACCTGGCCCGCGCCGCCGCCGAGTTGCAAACCAGCAACGTCAGCGTTCATCGCGCCATCCACTCCTTGGAAAATGCCCTGCGCTGCCCGCTGTTCAAACACGAAGGTCGCAACCTCACCCCGCTGGAAAGCGCCTATGTGCTTGAAGAACGCGCACAAAAACTGGTGGCCGATGTGGTCGACAGCGTACGCCTGACCCGCGAAGCCGCCGGCTTCTCCGCTGAGCGTTTCAAGCTCGGCTCGCTGTATTCGCTGACGGTAAAAACCGTACCGCAACTGATCATGGGCCTGAAGATCCGCCGCAGCGAACTCAACATCGACCTGATCCTCGGCTCCAATTTCGACCTGCTCTACAAACTCAAGAACATGGAAGTCGACGCGATCCTCATCTCCCTCGACGAACACGCCAACGACCCCGACTGTGAGCAGATCGCCCTGTTCAGCGATGACATTTTCCTGGCCACCCCGGCCGATTCGCCTCTGGATCGCAATCTGGAAATCGACCTGGCCGACGTGCGCGACGCCACCTTCATCACCCTCACCCAGGGTTTTGCCACGCACCAGGACGGCAATCGGGTGTTCAAGCAGGCGGGGTTCGAGCCGAAGGTGGCGATGCAGGTGAACGACATCTTCACTCTGCTGAGCATGGTCAGTTCAGGGGTGGGTTATGCCCTGCTGCCGGGGCGGATTGCAGCGGTGTATGAGAACCGCGTGAAGCTGATACCGCTGCAACCCCGCTATCGGTTGCAGCAGCATATCGGCGTGGTGTTCCTGAAGGCCAAGGAGCGCGACCCGAACCTGCTGGCGCTGCTGGCGGAGTGTCGGATGTATGCTAATCGCCAGGCTTGAGAATGCCATCGGGGGCTTGCCCCCGATTGCGCCCGACCAAACACCACAGTCCGCAAACCTAACCAACCAACCCACGCACAATGAAGTACAGCAGCGAAGGGCCAAGCAAACACCCAAGCCCGGTATGGAACGTCGCCGTCAGCGCGCCATACGGTACCAGCCGCCGATCCGTCGCCGCCAGGCCCGCCGTCACGCCACTCACGGTGCCGGCCAACCCACCAAACACCATCGCCGAACGCGGGTTATCCAGGCCCATCCAGCGCGCCGCCACTGGCGTGCCAACCATCACCAGTATCGCCTTGATCAACCCCGTTGCGATCGACAGCGCCATCACATCCGAGGTCGCGCCAATCGCCGCGCCGGTCACCGGGCCGACGATGTAGGTTACAGCGCCAGCTCCGATAGTGGTCATGCTGATCGCATCGCGATAACCAAAGGCCCAGGCCATGCTCGCGCCAACAATAAACGGCAGGATCGTGCCCAGCAGCAGTGCAATCACGCCGATCATTCCGGCCTTGCGCGCCTCGGTGGCTTGCACTTCGAACGCCGTAGCGACGATGGCGAAGTCACGCAACATCGCACCGCCCATCAGGCCGATCCCGGAAAACAGCGCAAGGTCCGCCAGGCCCTTTTGCCCACCCGTGAGAGTGCCGCCGACCCAAGCCAGGACCAGGCCGATAACAATGGCAATCGCCGAGCCATGAATGCGCCCGAACGTCAGGCGCTTGGACAGCACCACGGAAATCCACATCACCACGCCAACGAACGCAAAAGCGGTAATCAGGCCGTTATGTTCCAAGCCTTTTTCAATGAGGTCCCACATATCAGCGACCTCCCGCGACGAGAATCAGCGGCTCTTCGGGCGGCAAGGGCTCGCCCTTGTGGGTGCGGCTGATCAAGGCGATGGTGCAACCACACACCACGACCGAACCAATGGCCGCGAGCACTGCAACCGGGCCGCCATGCAGCGCCGTTACTACGTTTTGCTGCGCCGCCATCGCCACCACCACCGGGATGTACATGGCGCCCCAGAAGCCCACGCCCATCTCGCAGTCCTTAGTCATGCCACCGCGCTTTTGCATCCACAACCGCGCGCAGATCAGCAGGATCATCGCGATCCCCACGCCGCCTACGTTGGATTTGACGCCCAGCAACACGCCAAGCATGTCGCCCATGATCACGCCTGCAAGCGTGCAGATCGCCAGCAATGCCACACCGTAGATAATCATTATTGTTGTCCTCAAAGTGCTCGTTCGAAATTGTTGTTTTTGTGCTTCGAAAGCCTTGGGTGCTGCTTTATCGGTGGCGGCGTTCCTCCTCTTGCAGCAGGGCCTGCAAGGTATCCAGGCGTGCGCCTTCGCAGGCGATCACCGTGCCTTGGTCGAAGACCCGCCGTGACAGGCCGGTGAGCACCTCGCCCGGAGGCAATTCGATCTGCAGGCGCACGCCGCGCTCATAGGCGCTTTGCACGGTGCCGCGCCAGTCGACGACGCGGCACATATTGAAAGCCAGGTCATCGCGCAGTTGCTCGGGGTTGTGGATGGGTCGTGCGCGGGTGCTGCTCAGGTAGGTGATGCGCGGCGCCTTGAGCGGCACGAAGGCTTGGGCCAGGACCTGGGCCGGCTGTTCCAGCAACGCGCAATGGGACGGCACGCTGACGGCCAGGCGCTTGGCGATGCCGCTGCCTTTGATGCGTTCGGCGACGAGCTTCATGGCTTCATCACTGCCGGCGATGACGGTCTGGTTATCGGCGTTGATATTGGCCAGGTACACCGGGGTCAGTGGGCTGTGGATATCCGCCAGCAGCGCCTCGACGCGGGATAATTCAGGGCCAATCAGGGCGGTCATGCCATAGCCCTGTGGATAAGCCTGCTGCATCAGCTCGCCCCGCAAGCTCACCAGCTTTACCGCGTCAGCGAAGTTCAGGGCACCGGCGATGACGGCGGCTGGGTAGGCGCCGATGGACAGGCCCGCCACGTAATCAGGCGTATGTTGCAACTGACGGGCATGAGCGACGCCGACGATCAGCAGGCACAGTTGCACCGCACGCGTGCTCGCCAAGGTTTGCGCCGAATCGAGCTGACGCACATCTTCACCCAAGGCATCACTGGCTTCTTCCAGAACCTCGGCCGATAGCGCCTGGAGCATACCCGCCCGCTGAGCGCCCTGCCCCGGAAACACCAGGAGGCTGCTCATGCCACAGCCTGCCAAGGGTCGAGCACAAGGTGTGCGCCGCTGCTGGTTTTGAGCAGCACACGACGAGATACGCCGGCCCATTCGCGCAAGGCGACAGCGCCAAACGGGGTTTGCAGTTGCAGGTCCACGGCGCACGGCGCGGTGTCGAGTTTCGCCAGTAACGCCCCCGCCTCAAAGCGATCAAGCGGTTCGGGGGTGCGCAAAATCAAATCCAGGTCACTCATGACATGCAACGCTTCGACGCCGCTCGCCAATTCAAATCCGGCGCTACCGCTGACGCCCCAGTGATACTGCGCCAACACTGGCCGCAGTTGATCGAGCGCCCGCAGCGCGGGTATATCCCGTGATGAGAGCACCTGGCGCAAGTCTTCAGGCGCCACGCGCCGTTGCACAGCGGTTATGGGCATCACCGCCGCAAACCGCTGCTCACGCAAGCGCCCACGCACGCCAACCGCCACTTGGCCCGGATCGGTGACGGCGCGACGCACCACCACCGGATGACCCGCGCTGATCGCATCCAGCGCCCAGGCTGGCGCGTCATCAGGCAGATGCGCCGGCGTCATGCCCCAGAGCAAATCGTGGGCGTTCACCATTGTTCCCGCAGCAGTTGGCGTACGTGGCTTGAGGCGGCGCGATTAGTCGCACCGAGACGTCCTTTCAAATCGGGTTGCACGACATCTTTGATCGCCTGCACCAGGCAATCGGTGACCCGCGCCACATCGTCCGTTGTCGGCTGTTCAATCTGGCTCACCGACAAGGTCTCCCAGAGCAAACCCAGGCTGGCATAACTGTCGATGTCATAGGCCATCGGCGGCACACTGGCGGCCAAGGCTTCCAGCTCTTCAACACTGCGCAAGGTCACCCGCGCCGCCGAGGCCTTGCCCATGGCGTGCACCATTACCCCAGGGTCGCGCAGGGCGATCAAGCGGTTGGCCTGGTAACCGTGGGCCAGAAACGCACCGGACATGGCCTTGCCCACCAGCAACGCAATCACCGGGTGCCCGGCCAGGCGTGCGCGGGCGTAGCTGTCGGCGGCGGCGGCCAGGGCCTGGTGGATGCCGAGGGCTTCTTCACGGCGACCATAGGCTTGGCTGGGCACATCGACGATGGCGATGATGGGGCGTTTGTCACCCGTCACGATGGCTTCATCGACGGCCTTGGCTAGCCCCCAACCTTCCAGCAACCCGACTTCGCCATTGCGCGCACGCGGGAAGCGGTTATTCGGGTCGGTGACCACCGCGATAAAGCGCACCGCCTGTTCACCCAAGACGCCGTCTGCGACTTTCAATGAGTCCGGCAAGCCCTCTACGGGTGCTGCGCCAGCGCTCAATGCATTGAACCACTGTAACCCTCTCATGGGCGTTCTCCCTGATACAGAGCGCGAACCGTCGCGGGCTCGATTTGCGCCGCTGTGTCGAGTTCGGCCAGCCGCGCCAGGTAGAAATCAGCGCGCCGGCTGCGGGGTTGTTCGGGCGCCCCGTGTTGCAACAGCGCACTCACGGTCTGCTGGATCTGCGCCACATCGTCCGCCACGTAACGGTCGGCTAAGCCACTGTTAAAACGTTGTTCGCCGCCCGTAAGGCTCCAGATGAAAGGCCGGTCGCGGGAGTCGTATTCTTCCAGGCCGGCCTCCTGCTCGATCACTTGCGGGCCATTCAAACCCAGGCGCGCTTCGCGGGTGACCACCAGGTAACTGCACAGTCCGGCCGCGATGGACATACCACCAAAACAACCGACACTGCCCGCCACCACACCGACCACCGGCTGGTACTGGCGCAGGTCGACAATCGCAGCATGGATATCAGCAATCGCGGCCAGCCCCAGATTGGCTTCCTGCAAGCGCACCCCACCGGTCTCCAGCAGCAGCACGGCACGGGTCGGTATGGCGTTGCGGTTGTCTTCGGCGGCCAGTTCCAGTGCCCCCGCGATTTTTGCGCCACCGACTTCACCGAGGCTGCCGCCTTGGAAATTGCCCTCGATAGCGGCGACCACTACCGGCAAACCGCCGATGCTGCCCTTGGCAATCACCACACCGTCATCGGCCTGGGGCACCACGCCCTGGCGGCTGAGCCACGGCGACATGACCCGTTGGAACGGGTCGATCAGTTCACGATAAGTGCCAGCATCCAACAACGCCTTGGCGCGCTGCCGCGCACCGAGTTCGACGAAGCTGTGTTTGTTGAGCAAATCAGTCATGGCCGACCTCCTCGAAACCTTGCTCCAGGCGCAAACGCACCACGCCGGGGGTGGCGCCGAAATCGTGGATATCGATGTTCAAGGCAGGTGGCGTCTGCTCCTGGAAGATGCGTTCTAACAGGTGCTGCCAACGTTGCTCGGCGCCGTTGACCGAGGTCTGCACTTGGATGGTCAGCGTGCCGGGAGTGCCCGGCTCCAGCAGCACTTCGAGGTCGCCCGAACCGACGCAACCCACCAGCGCGCGGCCTTTTGGCGGCTGGCCCGCGGGGAATTCAAAGGATAAGGTTTCCATCACAACGCTCCGTCGAGGCGGTCGATAAACAGGCAGGCGGCGAGCAAGTCGGCAGCGCCGCCAGGGGAGGCATTCAGGGCCAGGAGTTGCTGGTCCAGTGCGTGCAGTTGGCGACGGCCCGCAAGGGTTGCGCTACCGCCAGCGTCGAGCACGGCCTGGGCGCCTTGCTGCATGGCTTGGAGGCCTTCAGTGCCGGCGCGGTAGAGCACGCAGGTGTCGGCCAGCTCGGTCATGATCGCGAGCAATGCATCCAGGCGGGCATTTTGCTCACCGGCGTTTTGCCCGCGGCTTTTATGCAGTTGCGGCAGGCCGCGTTGCATCACAGCGGGGAAGCCCAGTTGCGCTTCTTCACGGGCACCGCGTGCGCCGTAGCGCTGGGCGACCTGTGCGCCGTGGCTCAGCGGTTGCGGCGCGAAGCGGTCTTCGAGCAGAGCTAGTTTGGCCGCGGTCAGGGTTACGGCGCGTGGTTGCAGGGCCGCTGCTGCGGTGAGCAAACCAAGAGCCCAGATTGCGCCGCGATGGGTATTTACGCCGTTGGTAGTGATGAGCATCGCTTGCTCGCCTTCGCGGCCAAGACGGCCGAGTGCTTCACGCAAGGGCACACCGACTTCACCGAATACAAGGGCAGCCTCGGCCATTTCCTTGAACATCGGCCACAGCGACAGCGCTGAGGCGTGCATCAGGCCCAGGTGCAAATCACTGTGGGCGCCGTTGCCGCGCCGGTCTACCAAGGCGGGTTTGGGCGACAAATCCGCTTCATCGATCAGCGAGTCGACGGCCATATCCGCCAGGCGATCAGCCAGGCTCAGTTCATGCTGTTTGAGAGCGTGCATTTACCAGCTCCTGAATTTGGCAGGCGGGTTGTACAAGCCGCCGGACCATTCCACCAGGTCGGCTACGCTCTTGGCAGCCAGCAACTCGCGGGTGGCGTCGGTGCGGCGGATACCCAGGTCTTCGGGCAAGGCAATCAAGCCTTCGCGGCGCATACGGACGGTGTCCTTGGGGTTATGGCGCATACCGATGGCCGTCACCCCGGCGACTGCAGCGATCATTGCCTGGCGTTCTTCCAGGGAGCGCGCCTTGTAGAGGTAAGCGATGCCCTCTTCGGTGAGCAAGTGGGTAACGTCGTCGCCGTAGATCATGATCGGCGCCAGGGGCATGCCGCTTTTGCGGGCCACTTCTACTGCGTCGAGGGTGTCGACAAAGGTCGGTTTGCCGCCTTCCTGGAAGGTCTCGACCATTTGCACCACGAGTTTTTTGCCGCGCTCAAGCAGCGCTTCCGGCGCATCGTCATGGCGCATATCCAGCCAGGCCGGTGTGCCGTGCCGACGACCACGTGGGTCGTGGCCCATGTTCGGCGCACCACCGAAACCGGCAAGGCGGCCACGGGTCACGGTGCTGGAATGCCCGTCGCCATCCACCTGCAGGGTGGCGCCGATAAACAGGTCCACCGCGTACTGGCCGGCCAGTTGGCAGAACATGCGATTGGAGCGCATCGAGCCATCGCGACCGGTGAAGAACACATCCGGGCGGGCGGCGATGTAATTCTCCATGCCCAGTTCGGTGCCGAAGCAATGCACGCTCTCGACCCAACCGCTTTCAATCGCCGGGATCAGCGTGGGGTGCGGGTTGAGTGTCCAGTTACGGCAGATCTTGCCCTTGAGCCCCAGGGATTCGCCGTAGGTGGGCAGGATCAATTCGATGGCGGCAGTGTTGAAGCCGATGCCATGGTTGAGGGACTGCACATTGTGTTTTTCATAGATGCCACGGATCGCCATCATCGCCATCAACACATGCACCGGCTTGATATGGCGCGGGTCGCGGGTGAACAGCGGTTCGATGTAGAAAGGCTTGTCGGCCACCACCACGAAATCCACCCAGCTTGCGGGGATGTCCACACGGGGCAAGTCGGTGACGTCGTCCACCAACTGGTTGACCTGCACAATGACGATGCCATCGCTGAACGCGGCGGGTTCGATCAGCGCCGGGGTGTCTTCGGTGCTGGCGCCGGTGTAGATATTGCCGGCGCGGTCGGCCATGAAACCGGCGGAAAGCACCACGTTGGGGATCAGGTCCACCACCAGACGCGCATAGAGTTCGATGTAGGTATGGATCGCGCCGATTTCCAGCAGGCCATCTTCCAGCAGCTGGCTGATGCGCAGGGATTGAGTGCCGGCGAAGGAAAAGTCGAGCTTGCGGGCGATGCCTTTTTCGAACAGGTCCAGGTGCTCGGCGCGCCCGACACTGGGCATGATCATGTGCAAATCGTGGAGCTTGGCCGGGTTGGCCTTAGCCAGGGAGCGCGAGAGGAAGTCGGCCTGCTTCTGGTTGTTGCCTTCCAGTACCACGCGGTCGCCGGGGAGGATCAGCGCTTCAAGCGCCTCGACGATCTTGTCACTGGGCAGCACCGCCCCGTCTGCAATTTTTTTGACCAGCCCGAGCCGTCGCTGCTTCTCGTCGCGCCGCCGCGTCCAGCGCGAGTCGGGGGTGATGGTTGTTGTCATGGTCGCTCCACGGGGTTTGCTGTCGTGGGGCTGTACCTTAGGAGTGAATTTGGGGGCTATCAATCAAGCTCAGCGGCAGACTGTTACGCCTGGAGTAATGAAGATCAAAATGAGGGAGGGGCTTGCTCCCGATTCCGCTGGGTCAGCTATTAAATTTTGGCTGATACACCGCTATCGGCGGCAAGTCGAATCGTCGCACCGTCCCTCCTGCATTTGCTCAGTAGCGCCTGTCAGATAGCAGTCCCTGTGTGGGACCGAACGAACCGCGCTATCTCTGATCAAGGCTAGCCAACAAATCTTCCACTTTGAGCATCAATACCGTCGCGCTATCGATCAACTGGCTTAGCAGGGCCTCATCCTCATCCATATACCCTTCGTATTCCGCCAGGTTGCGACGCTCATGACACAACGCCAACAACCGCACCTGCACCTTGCTCGCGTCGAGGGTGTGAACCAGACATTGAAAGACCAGATAGCGTTTGTCAGAACGATAGCCTTGCAAGCGCAAAGCCGTGAGGGCGATAGCATGGGCGGCGTTGTAAGCCAGATCGAAACGGCTGGCGAATGATAGCTGTGGGGTTGCGGCGTCCTTCAATCGATCACGAGCTGAACGCATCAGCCCGTCACACTCCTTGCGATCCGGCGGCTCAGCCTTCAAGCCACCACTACGTTGCAGATTCTCCAGGTTTGCCTTGCTGTCCATCCGTGGATTCCAGAGGGTTGCCCCCTAACAGATTGATCTTGTCCTGCTGCACTACCCGCTGCACGAAACTGTTCCCGGCATTCCATTTACCGATCCAGTCTTCAGGGGTGTACAGCGTCGGGTTGATGGTGCGACCCAGTTGCTCTTCCAGCGGCATGAGTTGCTCCATGACTTCACTGTAGTTGAGGCTTTGACCGATCAGCATCAGATCTATGTCACTGGATGAGTGCGCCTCACCCTTGGCGATGGAACCGTAGATAAACGCCCAGGTGATCTGCTCGGCAAACGGTGCCAGTGCATTGCGCAATGGCTCGTCCAGGCTCAGCGTCTTGCGCACGATAGCCAACAGTTCCGAGTAAATCGGGCACTGAGGGTTGGCTTGGTAGTGAGTCTGGTTGCCTTGGCGCGTCATGTTCAAGATGCCCGCCAACTGCAAACGCTCCAACTCTCGGGTGAGGCTACCCTTACCCACCTGGGCCCACCGGGCAATTTCATTGGTGAAAAAGCTTTGGTCGGGCTTGCCGAAAAGCATGCCCAGCACTTTTTGCTGGGTGACCGTGAAGAGCGCAGTACTGAGCGGCAAGGTGTGCATGGCAGCGGCCAATGAGTCCCAAAAAGGGAACGATAGGTCCCTTTTTGGGAACGATCAAGTTTTAAGCCGCTGAGGAGGGGGATATCTGTTCCAGTGCTTGATCCACCAATAGCTGTCCTATCTCTGCCATTTGCTGAATCCCGAGCATGACGGCGCGCTGGGAAGTGTCCAGGTCGAAAGCCAGGTTGCAGGTGAGTGCGTTGAGGGAGGACAGGGTTTCGCTGGCGTTGACCAGCAGGGTTTCGGTGTTTTGGTGGGGGTTTACGGTGAAGAGGGGTGGATTGGGGGTAGGTTTGATCATGATGAAACTCCTAAACAGTCAGTAAGGAGCGCCACCGTTCGCTTGCACGCGAATGAGGGTGGCGACCGTGCGCAGGTGTGCAAGACCGGGCCTGTTTAGGACACCCAGCAGGTCCGAAGACCTCCTGCGCGCAGCCGCCATAAAGCAGCGAGCACAAAAAACGCCCGTTGGATGGCTGGGCGTTCATACGCCTAAACAGTTTCGTCGGACTTGCACGTCCGTGTCACCGTTTTTTGCGATGACGGGACGAAGACTAGGCGTGCGGACCTCTCACCACAAGTTCATGCACGGCTCAAAATCTTGCAGGAAAAATCCGAAGCCTTTTATGTCGAAGTGCGTGCAGGAAGTTTCATACAGCGTTTTGGGGTTGTTGCTTGGAACTGGTCCTTCTAGCCTTCGCGGTTGAATGCCCATAGTCGAAGGACGTACCAACATGCCGATGCACAACCCACCTCACCCAGGTGAAATCTTGCTCGAAGATGTGATCCCTGCCCTGGGTATCACCATTACCGAAATGGCGCGACGTTTTGGCTTCGCCCGCGAGACTTTTTCAAGGATCCTGCATGGCCACGCCCCGGTCAGCCCGGACCGTGCCGTCCGGTTAGAGCGGGCCGGTGTAAGTACTGCACAGCTGTGGTTGTCGATGCAAAGTGCCTACGACCTGTGGCAGGCCGAGCATCGGGAGCAGCCGGTAATTGAACGCTTGGCGCGGATTGATTGAGGAATGGAGAAAGTGGGAGGCGCAAGTCGAATCGTCGCACCGCCCCTCCCACATTTGCTCAGTAGCGCCTGTTAGATAGCAGTCCACGAGAAGTTCATGCACGGCCCAAATCTGCCCCAATCAATCTTCGCCACTCCCCACCTCTCGCTCTTCAAATGCCGATCGCACGGCTTCCACAACACGCTCTGCACGGCCCGTATCGTCCAACTGCGGATAGGCTTTCTTCAGTTTCCCTGATACCTGCCAGCCATTTTCCTTGAGCGAGCGAATGATGCGGTTCGCGTCGTGATCCGGCATTTCCAGCACTTCCTTGAGCCGCTCCTGGGCAAGCTGGAAAATGATGAGTACCCGCGCTTCATCAGCCATCTCGGTACGGACGGTATGCGCCACGACCTGCGCCGTGTACAGCACGTGCTCGGTCAGATCGGGATAGCGCCATGCAAAGTGCGCGTCGTCGTAGTCATCGAAGACCAGGTTGCTTGAGGTGCCGTCTTCGTAGACGGCGCCTTTTCCAAAACGATAGGACGCTGCATAGCGTTGCATAAATGGCCGCGAAAACACTTCCAACGTACGGTCATAACGCGCCCGAAAATCAATCGAACGGGTGATGGTGGCCGATACAGGCAGGATCACGCCCTCCGGCACCGCCTTATCACGAATCAAGATATCGTTGATCAAGAAACGATGAATCCGACCATTACCATCGCGCATCGGATGGATATACACAAAGGCAAAGGCAATTGCCGCCGCCCGGGCCAACGGCTCGGCGCCGCGTGTGGCTAGTTCGAATGCCTTTAGGCCACCGAGCAAGTGTGGCAGCCCCTCAAAGGCCGGCGCGATGTAGTGCACGATATCCTCGCGCATCGTCGCCTGCCCCACGAAGACCGGTGAGCGTCGCAAGCCCAGCCCGAACGCGTCGTGCCCCAAAATTCCGGCTTGCAACGTGTGCAGGCTGTCGTTGCTCAACGGATCCTCGATACGGCCGCAATACTTGGCAATCACGTGGGCAAACCGCTGAATCCTGTCGACTTTGTCTGACTCTTGCTCGATCAGAAAGCTGGCCCGCGACTCCTTGAGCGTCAACCAGCTGGCCGTGCGCATCAGGATGTCAGTGCCAAAGGTTTGGTTCAGCTCGCGAAGGGCTTCGCCCAGGTCAAATTGCAGCACTTCTTGAACCGATTCGGTACGGCGGACCAAGGGGCAGAACGCTGGCACACCGGGAAGATTATTGTTTATCCGCCAGCGTCGTACCCGCAGAAGCTCAACACGCGTCAGGTAATGCTGCGCTGATACGGCGTCGACATAACCGCCATTGGTGACATCCGGCACATCAAGGTGCTGTCCCGTCAGCCACTCGTACAAGAATCCAGCGCGGCGAGCATATTGACCAAAGGGCGCTTGCCGGCACCAGTCTTCGATTGGTTTCGGGCCAACTGTGGCAAACAGACGGGCAAAAAACTCAAGGTGAATCTCTTCGTACTTGAGCCCAAATTCGAAATGCCCCGCGAAATCGTCCGACGGTTGGTAGCTGGCGGGATACTTGCGCTCGACATGTCCATCGCTCTCGCGGCTCATCCGTGTCTTACCGATTACCGATTCGACGCGTAGGGGTTGTGCAAGTGCGATACCGTATTGCTCGGCGAGTGCCTTGAAACCTACTTGCATCATCAAATCCCCTAACGAGCCATTAAAAATACTAACTATGGGGGGATAGTAGGCGAAAACAATAATCTCGCGCTCATGAAAATGCTAACGCTCACTTTAATTTGATAACGAATCAGCTTTTCTCGTCTAAAACGATAATTTCAGCTGCAACGGCTCGACACGCGTGTTTACGCCAACCCGGACTCGACCAACAGCGCCTCCAACCCCATCAAATCCGGCACCTTCGCCACCTGTTCCCCCACTTGCACCGCCGCCAGTTCCAACGGGCACAACGGCACATCCACGTAGCTCAACTCGCTGTCGAGTTTGTACGAGCGGGGAATGCCCTGGATCACCAGCGCAATAAACTTCAAGGTCGGCCGCCCGCCCAGTGCGTTCAACACCACGATCCGCGAACGTTCGCCGGTCACGCTGGCTTCACCGCACACGGCTTCAAAGCTGATCAAGGGGATTTGCCGATCGCGCCAGGTCACCTGGCGCAGATACCACGGCGGTGCATCGCTGGCCGGTTCGCCGCGCTGAAAGTCGATCAGCTCGGCGATGGCGACGTTGGGCAGCACCAGGTGGCGGTCGGCCAGGGGCAGCAGCAGGCCGGTGAGTTGGCTGGCGCGGTAGTCAAGCATGGGACTTGCTCCAGTAGGCGATGCTTTCCAGCAGCACCGACT
>Ga0160464_100635_pt1 | contig 22042 bp, 22 predicted proteins | sample HID1971I_E11MG_FD_108275 | JGI IMG/M metagenome (GOLD analysis project Ga0160464, IMG submission 108275) | Enriched millipede-associated microbial communities from UW Madison campus, WI, USA - HID1971I_E11 MG | ecosystem: Host-associated > Arthropoda: Insects > Digestive system > Unclassified ... | reverse complement strand
GCCGACTCCTCGTCGGCCGTCGCTACCGTCAAGCTGATCCCGTCTAGCGTGATCGAGCCTTGCGGCACGATATACCGCATCATCTCGCGGTCTGCCGGCAGGATGCGATAGATGACGGCGTTGGCCTCCTGCCGCCGCTCGGCGACCACGCCGGTCGTATCGACATGGCCCTGGACGATATGGCCGCCGAAGCGGCCGCCAGCCAGCATCGCGCGCTCGAGGTTAATGGGATGCCCGCTGCGCATCGCGCTCAAATTGGAGTGACGATACGTCTGGGGCGTCACATCGACCGTGAAGCTCGTCTTGTCATAGGCGACGACCGTCAGACAGACGCCGTTGACGGCGATGCTGTCGCCAAGCTTGACATCGGACATGACCGTCTTGGCCTCAATCGTGAGCAGCATCGCCTCGCCTTGACGACCGGTCTGCTTGAGCCGGCCGATCTCCTCGATCAATCCAGTGAACATGCGAACACCTCCTTAGGATGAGCAATTTGCGCCGCCCTAACGCTTGGTCTGCGCCGGGTAGACAGGGTAGCCGGTCAGGCAGATATCCTCGCCCACGAGCTCGACCTCCATCTGGCCGATCTGGACCGCATCGGCCATCCGGTCCCAGCCGTTCAGCGCAAAGCTGACAGGGGCTGCAGCGCCGCCGATAATCTTGGGCGCGTAAAATAGCATTACCTTGTCGATGAGCGCTGCCTCGAGCATCGCGCCGTTAAGTCTGCCGCCGCCCTCGAGCAGGATCGAGCCGACCTCGAGCTGTCCGAGACGCTGCATCGCGATCCGCAGATCGACATGCTTGCCAGCTCCGCTGGCCACTACCTTGACGCCTTCCGCCTCCAGCGTCTTGATCTTGGCCGGGTCGACGCGCTCAGTCGTCAGGATATAGGTTCGCGTCGCGCCGTCCTGCAGCAGCCGCGCCGTTACAGGCAGTCGCAGCGACGAGTCGACGACGATCCGCACCGGATGGAGCGCCGGCACCGAAAGTCGCGTCGTCAGCAGCGGGTCGTCGGCAAGCGCCGTACCGACGCCGACCATGATGCCTTCATGCTGATGGCGGAGCGTGTGCACCATCTCCCGCGCCTTAGGCCCGGTCACCCATTGGCTGTCGCCGCTCTTGGCGGCGATCTTGCCGTCGAGCGTGCTCGCCGTCTTCAGCGTTACGAACGGCCGACCAGTGGTGATGTACTTGATGAACGCTTCGTTCAGCTTGCGAGCCTCTGCGCCCAGCACCCCGACCTTCACCTCGACGCCGCTCTCTCGCAGCCGCGCGATGCCGCGTCCGGCGACCTTCGGATTGGGGTCCTCCATCGCTACGACGACCTTGGCGGCCTGGGCAGCGATGATCCGCTCCGAGCAGGGCGGCGTCATGCCGTGATGGCTGCACGGCTCCAGCGTGACGTATACGGTCGCCCCTCTGGCCTCCTCGCCCGCCATTTCGAGCGCATGCACCTCAGCATGAGCGCCGCCGCGTCGCAGATGCGTGCCGATGCCGATGATGCGTCCCGCCTTGACGATGACGCAGCCGACGACCGGATTGATTCCCGTTTGACCCTTGGCTTTGGTGGCGACATCGAGTGCCAGCCTCATGTAGTATTCGTCATTGATAATATCGATCAACGCAAAGCACCCCCGAAGCAGCGGCCTTCGGGGGTTGGATCAAGCGGGATACATGATGACGGCAAATTCAAACAAGCTTCAGCTGTATTGTGAAAAAAAGAACAATCGCTAAAAGCCGTAGAATATGAAATCTTCAAGCATCTCCTTCTCCCATCCAGACTGTACTGTCGGTCCCGGAGTTGCACCAGGTCCACCGTTGGTCAGGTCGGCCTCTCTTGCGAAGAGTGAGCCGAAGACCACCGGGTCACGGACTGACGGGCACAGACCGTCTCGATCGTCGAGATGGGCGCTGCATCCGATCACCGCCGGTTAGGAATTTCACCTACCCCGAAGGAAAGCTGCGTTACTTTTGTTAGAAATCTTATCATTGAACCTATGAAAATGCAATGAAAATTGTCACAGTGGAAATCATTTTGTCATGCCGCCAATATCATATCGCTTCCATTGTCGTCTAGACAAGCACGACCAAGCGTTGAAGCATACTGGGAGGCGCGATCTGTCTGTCATGTCATCTGTCAGTCAGAAACGCGCGCTCGAGTGGAGCGAAGGGGGCGGCAAGCCCGCTCAGCAGGATGCGAGTGGAGGCGACGAAGCACCTCAGCATGCAAGACGCACACTGGCAGCAGTCTCACGAGTCGTACCCCCAACCGCTCCACTTTGCAGCCTTACGCTTCGACGATTTCGACCTTAGACATCTTGTCGCGTCCTTTGAACGCGTCTACATGCTCCATGCCTTTGACGACTTTGCCGAATACAGTATGACCGCCGTCGAGATGCGGCTGAGGCTGATAGCAGATGTAGAACTGGCTGCCGCCCGTATTGCGTCCTGCGTGCGCCATCGCCAGCGTGCCGCGCTCATGCTTGTTCGGGTTGATCTCGCAGTCGATCTGGTAGCCAGGTCCGCCTGCGCCAGTGCCGTCCGGGCAGCCGCCCTGAGCGACGAAGCCAGGGATGACGCGGTGGAAGTTCAATCCGTTGTAAAAGCCGCTGTTGGCCAGCTTCTCGAAGTTTGCTACCGTATTAGGCGCATCCTGATCGAACAGGTCGAGTACGATTTCCGCACCGTTGTCCATTGTGATTTTTGCTTGCTTTGCCATGCCGATCACTCCTTAATATTTGTCGTATGTATAGGTTACATCTTACTACAATTAGCCGCCTTACGCAAAGTCGCCCCAAGCAGGCAGCCGATGACCGCTCGCCGAAGCCGCAATCCCGGGAGTCGAGCGAGCAAACGAGCAGCAAGCCACAAACGCCAGGGGCGATCAAATGACCGCCCCTGTCCGCCTTGCCTATCCTTCCCTTACTTGACGCTGCTTAGACGTTTCGGATCAGGATTGCACTGCCGACGCCTTCAGCAGGCGAGCCGGGATGACGTCGTTGCCGACGATGTCGTCGAGCGACTCGCGTTTGACGGCGAGGTCCGCCTGACCGTCCTTAACGAAGACGACGGCCGGACGACGGATCCGGTTATAGTTGCTCGCCATCGCGTAATTGTACGCGCCTGTGCAGAACACCGCGAGCAGATCGCCGCTCTTGGACTTCGGCAGCTCCAGATCCCAGATCAGCATATCGCCGCTCTCGCAGCATTTTCCAGCGATCGAGACGGTCTCCTCCGCCGCTTCGCTGGCGCGGTTGGCCAGCATCGCCTCATACTTTGATTCGTACAGCGCCGGACGCGGATTGTCGGTCATGCCGCCGTCGACAGCGACGTACTTGCGCACGCCCGGGATATCCTTGCTCGTGCCGACCGTGTACAGCGTCGTGCCGGCGTCGCCGACCATGCTGCGGCCCGGCTCGACCCAGATCTCCGGCAGCGGGTAGCCGGCTGCGGAGAAGTTGCTCTTGATCGAATCGGTGATCGCCTCGACGTACTCGCGGACCTGCAGCGGCGCGTCCTCTTCGGTATAGCGGATGCCAAAGCCGCCGCCAAGGTTGATGACCTGGAACGTCAGTCCGAGCTCTTCCTTGATCTTAACGGCAAACTGCGATACTTTGTCCACGGCCATGCGGAAGCCCTCAACCTCGAAGATCTGCGAGCCGATATGGGAGTGCACACCGAGCACCTCGATATTTTGCAGTTCGATGCCCTGCTGGATCGCCTCATAGGCAGCGCCGTTGCCCAGGTCGAACCCGAACTTCGAGTCTTGTTGGCCAGTGGAGATATATTCATGCGTATGCGCCTCTACGCCAGGCGTAATGCGGAGCAGGATATTCACTTTTTTGCCTTTGTCGGCTGCCAGCGCGTTGAGCAAGTGCAGCTCGGTGAAATTGTCGACGACGAAGCAGCCGATGCCAGCGTCGAGCGCCATGTTGATCTCCTCAGGCGTCTTGTTGTTGCCGTGGAAGTGGATGCGCTCCACCGGGAAACCTGCCTTAAGCGCCGTATACAGCTCGCCATCGGAGACGACGTCAAGCGACAGTCCCTCTTCCTCAGCGATGACGCACATCGCCATCACGCTGAATGCCTTGCTCGCGTACGCGACCTGGAACTTCAGGCCGGAAGCCTGGAATGCCTCTACGTACTCGCGCGCCCGCTGACGGACGAGCGCTTCATCTACAATATAGAGCGGCGTGCCGTATTCGGCCGCCAGCTCGGTTACATCCTTGCCGCCGATTTCGAGGTGGCCTTGATCGTTGATTTTGCTTGTCCCATGCAAATACATCGTATTCCCTCCGCTTTCTGCAATCTGGAAGTTTGGTTCGCGCGACTCGTCAAATTCAAGTCGCAAAGGTGCTATATGACTTCCAGTATACCGTATTTGCAGTTACAGCGATATGGATTATGCGCCGTTCATTTGTATTTATTGCAGCGGTCCGCCGCCTTTGTGATCCGGCATTTTGTCGATCTGCTGGGGCTTCAGCAGATTCGGCCGCTTCCGATTGAACAGCACCGGCACCCGAATCAGCACATTCAGCATGCCGCGCATGTCGAACGGGATGAATGGCCACATATATGGATGGTTAAAGGAACGCTCCTTCACCAGAATAATAAATACAATCGTCGTCGCGAGGAGAAAGCCCGGCAGCTTGAACAGGGCGACCGCCACCAGCAGCAGCAGCCGGACGATCCGGTTGGCCAGTCCCAGCTCGTAGCTCGGGGTTGCGAACATGCCGATCGCTGCAATCGCCATGTAGATGACCACTTCGTTGACAAAAAATCCGCTCTTCACCGCGATATCGCCGATCAGAATGGCGGCGATCAGCGACATCGCCGTCGCCAGCGGCGTCGGCGTATGCACGGACGCCAGGCGCATCAGATCGACGCCGATCTCGGCAATCAGGAACTGCGCGATCAGCGGCAGCTTGACGCTCTCCTGCGGCCCGATGAACCCGAGGAACGCCGGTCGCAGCTCCGGCTGCATGACGAACAGGAACCAGAGCGGCAGCAGGAACAGCGACGAGAGGATCCCAAAGTAACGGATCCAGCGCAGATAGGTGCCGATGAACGGCGTCTGGCGATTCTCCTCGGCATGCTGCACGAGATCAAAAAACGTCGTCGGCAGCAGCATGACGCTGGGCGTCGTGTCCACGAATACAGCGACGTTGCCCTCCATCAGCTGCGCAGCGACGACATCGGGCCGCTCGGTATAGCGGACGAGCGGATACGGGTTCCAGCCGCGCTGCACCGTCGCCTCCTCCAGCTGCTTGTCCGCCAAGGGCAGTCCGTCCAGCTCGACCTCGTCGATCTTGCTGCGGATCGAGTCCACGAGTCCGGGATCGGCGATGTCCTCGATGTAGGCGATGCACACATCTGTCTGCGTCCGTCGGCCGGCCCGCGTCATGACATAGCGCAGACCGGGATCGCGCAGACGGCGCCTCACAAGCGTGATGTTGGTCATCAGCGTCTCGACGAAGCCGTCGCGGCTGCCCCGGACGACCCGCTCGAGCGTCGGCTCATCGGGGTTGCGGCCAGGGAAGTTTTTGGCGTCGATGATGAGAGCCGTCCGCTCCTCATCAATGAACAGCGCCGTGTTGCCTGCCAGGACCGCATCGATGACGCCGTCATAGTCCTCCTCTGCCTCGACCTGGATCGCCGGCACATAATGGTGGAGGAACCCGTGGACGGCGTGCGCCGACAGCTCGTCGTCCTCCAGGTAGGAGAGACGCGTCAGCACCTCGGTCAGAATTTCGTCCTTGGCGAAGCCGTTCATATAGAACAGAATCGTCCGACGACCGCCGAAGGTCATCTCGCGAGCGACCACATCGAAGCTTTTGTCGAGCCCCACCTCCTCCTTCAGCAGCCGCTTGACCGTATCCAGCTTTGCCGGCACCCGGCGCTTCTCCCTCGTTTGCTTCGTTGGACCCTTCTTTTTCTTTGCTCCTTGATGCGCTTGCTCTTTATCTTGATCTGCTTGGTTTGTATCTTGACCCGCCTGCTCTGTCTCTAGGCCAGCTTGCTCCTCTCCATGCTCCTCCCGCTCCGCATTCGCCTGCCCTGTCGCGTGGGGCGCTGCGGGATGTTCCGACTCGCGATCCCGTTGTTGCTCATCCATATGCTACACCTCTTTTGATGTCAGTATCGCTTACCATTGGTACACCAGCCAGTCGAACAGCGAGCCGACGATTTTGCCGAGCACCATCGCCATGACCAGAGCGACCATATACTTGCTCAGGTGCAGTCGCTTCGCCAGGATCGGCAGCACATTGAGCACCTCGGTCAGCGCTGCGGCCAGCATGCCGATGAAGATGCCGTCGATCAGCCCGATCCCTGCCAGCTGCGCGACGCCCTGCAGCCTGAGCCGCCAATCGAGGAAGTCGGCGAACGACCAATAGACCGAGCCCGCGATGACCGCCGACTCAAACCATATGGAATGTCGGTATGCCCGCGCCAGCTGAGCCAGCCGAGGGATCAGATCGAGGATGACGAGCAGCGCCACCATGCCGCTGCCTACGGCCACGCCGCCCGCCAGCCCCAGGAAGACGAGCAGCGGATACGCCAGCCAATCAGCCATGATCGTCCGCTCCGGTCCGTCCGGTCTTGCGCATCTCATCGGCGATCACGCATGCATTGACGTTCTCTTGATACATGTACAGCTCAACCTCGAGCGGGTTGGGCTCTTCGTTGAACCGTTTGCGGAACAGATGGTTGAAGAACAGGATCATGCCGATCCCGACCCCGAGCGAATACGGAATCTGGAACCAGAGCGGATGACGGATCGCGCGCCCGGTCAGCAGCTCCGAGAGTCGGACATGGACCTGCTGCATGCTCACATCGGCATGGAAGTTCATAATCGCCAGCCCCGAGCCGAAAAACAGCAGCAGCCAGGCAAACACCAGCACGATCATACGCGGCTTGCCCGGCTTGTCCGAAATCATCACCAGCACCTGGGGATCGCCGTACGGCTCGATCGTCAGCGTCGGCTCCGCCGCGCGTATACGCTCGATAATATGCAAGATGTCGATGACGTAACGGTTGCCGTCCTCTGGCGCATGCTTGTAGATTGTCAACTCGCCCAGCTCGCGCGCACGCCGCCCGGTAGCGACGATCCTCGCGATGTCGGCGAGCTTTAGCTCTCCTCCCGGCGCCAGCGTAATTCGTTTGCGCAGACGCAAATAGACGGTGCCGCCTGCCGATTTGTCCATGCCGCTCCCTCCATCCCTCGCACATCGATGCACCAGAGCCTCAGCCTCTCTCGCCCGGAGCTTCTATCGATAGTATGAGATATCCCAGCGGCGGGTACTCATGACTGGGATGGTAATTTCCGGCGCAGCTGCTCGCAAAGAAAAGGACCAGACCGCGCTATTGCGCGATCTGATCCTTGATAGACTGCAATATTTTTTTCTCCAGCCGCGATACCTGCACCTGCGAGATGCCTAGCCGGGCCGCGACCTCCGATTGGGTCTGATCCCTGTAATAGCGGAGGTAGACAATTAGACGCTCCCGCTCCGAGAGCGCGCCGATCGCTTCATTGAGCGCCAGCTTCTCGAACCATTTGTCCTGCGTATCGTCGGCGATCTGATCCATCAGCGTGATCGGGTCGCCGTCATTCTCGAACACGGTCTCGTGGATCGAGGTCGGCGGCTTGTTGGCCTCCTGCGCCAGCACCACATCCTCCGGCGTGATCCCAAGCTCCGCGGCGACCTCCTTGATCGTCGGCATCCGGCCGAGCGTGCGGGACAGCTCGTCGCGCGTCTTGCGCACCTTGTTGGCCAGCTCCTTGAGCGAGCGGCTTACCTTAAGCGTGCCGTCATCGCGCAGGAAGCGCTGGATCTCGCCGATGATCATCGGCACCGCATAGGTGGAGAACTTCACGTCGTAGGACAGATCGAACTTGTCGACCGACTTGAGCAAGCCGATGCAACCGATCTGGAACAGATCCTCCGGCTCGTAGCCGCGATTAATGAACCGCTGCACGACTGACCATACGAGTCGGATATTGCAGTTCACCAGCGTGTCGCGCGCCCCGCTGTCCCCGGTCTGACTGAGCGCAATCAACCGTTTGACTTCCCTATCGTCCAGATAGTGCTGCGCCTGTTGCTTCATTTGTACATCCATGAGGTCCCAACCCCTACGCGCCTAATTGTACAGCGCCTTTTTCGATTCGATGCGCTTGCTCATGACGATCCGCGTCCCCCGCTCGGCGGTGCTATCCACCTCGAAACGGTCCATGAAGTTTTCCATAATCGTAAATCCCATGCCCGAGCGCTCCAGCTCCGGCTTGGACGTATACAGCGGCTGGCGTGCCAGCTCGAGATCCTCGATGCCCTGTCCCTGATCGCTAATCGTAATCGACACCGTATCGGTATCGATCGACGCCTCGATCGTGACGACCCCGTCGGGGTTAGCGTCATAGCCGTGGATGATCGCATTGGTGACCGCTTCCGAGACGACCGTCTTCAGATCGTTTAACTCCTCCATCGTCGGGTCCAGCTGGGAGACGAACGCAGCCACGGCGACCCGGGCGAACGCTTCGTTCTCTGATCGGGCCGCGAACGACAGCGTCATAAAGTTCGTTCCGCTCATGATACGACCTCCAGACTTGTGAGCGCCATTCGCTCATTATCATGTATTGTCAATATTTTGAACAGGCCCGATAGCTCGAGCAGCCGATGGACGCTTTTGCTCACGTCGCACACGACCATCTTGCCGCCTCTGCTCTTGAGCAGCTTGTAGCGGCCCAGGATGACGCCCAGGCCAGAGCTGTCCATGAAGCTCAGCTCCTTCAGACTCAGGATGACATGGTCGCTGTTGCCGCGCAGGATCGCTTCTTCCATCCGATGCCGCACCGTATCGGCGGTATGGTGATCGAGCTCGCCGCGCAATCGGACGATCAGCACGTTGCGGTGATGTTCCAGTTCCATTTGAAGACTCATTGACCTGCTCACTCCTCCCTGTGGTTAGAGAGGGATTCCACATCCTGCCTGCACATTCCTGCCCGCCGACAAAACTAGAAGCAGGGCGCTAGAGAGCGACAAAAAACGCAGTCTATCCGGCGATAAAGGGAACCGCACCCTAGGCAGGCTCCCTTTGATCGGATCAACAGCAATTGTGAGCTATGCTCAGTCGAACAGATCGCCGGCGACCCGCTTGAGCAAGGTCCACCAGCCTGCGCGCTCCACCGTCTGCGGCGCCGTGACGTCGAATTCTCCGAGGACCTTGTCCTTCTGGAAGACGATCAGCTTGCCGATCGGTTGTCCGGACTGAACAGGCGCTTGCAGCGGACCGTCGAGACGCAGCTCGTGGCGGATATCGTCGGACGGAGTACCCTTCTTGAGCAAGACGCTGTATGGATGCTTGGCTACGATCGGCAGCTCGGCTTGCTCGCCCTTGTTCACCTGCATCTGGCCGATCGTGTCTCCGGTATTGAAGATCGAATGGTTGGTGTATTGCGCGAAGGCATAGTCGAGCATTTGCGACACTTCGTTATTGCGAGTTTTTGTATTCGGCTCTCCCATGACGACTGCGACGACGCGCAGATTGTCGCGTTTGGCTGTCGCTGTCAGACAGAATTTCGCTTCGCTCGTATAGCCGGTCTTCAGGCCGTCCGCCCCGCTATAGAAGCGCACGAGCTTGTTTGTATTGACGAGCCAGAAAGGCTTATCCGACGTTTTGCGCAGATGGTCCTGATACAGTCCGGTATACCGCGTAATCTCCTCATGCTTGAGCAGCTCGCGGGACATGACTGCGATATCATGCGCCGAGGAGTAGTGGTTGTCGGCCGGCAGCCCGTTGCAATTAACGAAATGCGTATTTTTCAGCCCCAGCTTCGCTGCGCGCTCATTCATCATCTGGACGAACGCCTCTTCGGTGCCGGCGATTTTCTCCGCCATCGCCACCGAGGCGTCATTGCCGGAGGCGAGCGCGATGCCCTTGAGCATCTCTTCGACCGTCATCTCCTCACCCGGCTCCAGGAAAATCTGCGAGCCGCCCATCGACGCCGCATACTCGCTGGTCTGGACCTTGTCCGTCAGCTTCAGCGTACCGGCATCCAGCGCCTCGACGATCAGCAGCATCGTCATCACCTTGGTGATGCTGGCCGGCGGCAGCTTGGCGTGACTGTTCTTATCGAAGATAATCGTGCCGCTGTCCGCGTCCATCAGAATCGCCGACAGCGCCGACGGCGCCAGCTCCGGCGAAGCGGCTGCGCTTGGCTTTTGTTCGGCACGCACAGTGGATGCGGCCAGCAATGCGATAATAACGGCAAGAAGCATGCCCTTGTACCCTGTCGTCTTGATCATTACGTTTCCCTCCTGGTATGAGCGCCGGTCCGATGCCCTCCCATCCTGACGCTGCGGCAAGACCGGCTGCAGTTCTCCTCACCAGTGTTGACGAATCGGATGCAAAATATTCCCAAGCGAGCCCGCAGAAGTTCGGGTAACCGTTTCCGTCATGTATGTTCCCCGTCATGCATATACCCTCATTTATCAGCTATACCGGATTGGCCATAAAAAAAAGCGCCCGAGGGCGCTAAAAACATCTATATACGTGTGCCGATCAGCCGCCAAAAAGCGCTTATACCTCGATTGACAGCTCCCGTGCCGTACGCCGCACATAGTCGGCAGCCTGGCGGTAATCCGCCTCGCTCTGCAGATGCTCGAGGATCAGCGGGGTGTCAGGATCGAGGCCGTTCAGCTCCTGCAGGAACGTCCGATAGTCAAGCGCTCCCGTACCCGGGATGACTTCCTCCAGATGGACAGTCAGCTGACTGCCGATCCGGATATCCTTGGCGTGACAGTTTTTGATATGCGGGCCGAGACGTCGTACGAAGTCGCGGATCATCGCGCCGTTCGCATAGTAGGTCCGAGGACTCGCGATCATATTAACCGGGTCGAAATGGACCGCAAACGAGGCGCGATCGATCGCCTGGATCAACGCCAGATAACTGTCGGCGCTGTCCGGGACGATCCAGGGCATCGTCTCCAACGTAAAAAACGTCTGGCTCGGATTGACCTGATCGATGATGAGCCGCACCGTATCGACAATGAGGGCAAACGTATCGTCGCTGAAGTTGTCCGCATGCGGACCGTCCCATTGCTCGCCGCGTGAACCGGCAATATTGACGCAGCAGCGAGCGCCGATCCGGTCCGCCAGCTCCAGCCGCCGGATGCAATGATCGATCGCTTGCTTGCGCGTCCCTTCATCAGGACTGATCGGGTTGCTCCATGCCCCCACCTCTGCGATCAAGATGTCGGCTCGGGCAGCCGCTTGGCGGTAGGCGGCTATCGTCTGATCATCGGCCTCGTGGCCGACCGGGCAAAGTGCAGCCCGGTAGCCGGCGCTCTGATGCGCTGCGATCCAGCGGTCTGGCTCAAGCTCTTGCTCGTCGATGAATACAGGACCTGCCAATCTCATCCATTATCCCCTCCATGATGTCTGGTCATCCATACATACGCAGCAGCTGTCGTCTGCTCAAGCGTCGCCTTCGTCGCCGAACCGGCGGATGCCTTCGCCAGTTACGATCGAGAGCACGAGCGGCCGCGCTTCGATCGGCTGCTCGCCGATCCGATAAGCGGCAGCCGCCAGCGCGACCGCTCGCTCCGCCTCGGCATGCGACTTATTGTGGCATAAAAGCGCGAGGGGCTCCCCGGCCGACACACGATCGCCGACCTTCTTCAGCATGACGATGCCCGCCGCATAGTCGATCGCATCGGTCTTGGTGGCGCGTCCAGCTCCCATATGCATCGCTGCGGAGCCGAGCTGCTCGGCGTCGATCGACTGGATCACGCCAGACGCAGCCGCGGGGACCTCTGTCCGTGTCGCGGCCTGCGGCAGCACCGCCTGCGGCTCCTCGGTCACCGCCGGATCGCCGCCCTGCGCGGCGACCATCTCCCGCAGCTTGGCCAGCGCGCTGCCATCCCGCAGCCGCTCCTCCAGCATCCGCTTCGCCTCGCTAGCCGTCGCCGCCTTGCCTCCGAGCACGACCATCTGCGCCGCCAGCTCCAGGCAGAGCGCGGTCAGATCGGCCGGGCCTTCGCCGCGCAGCGTGCGGATCGCCTCTTCGACCTCCAGCGCATTGCCGATCGCTTGTCCGAGCGGCTGGTCCATATCGCTGATAATCGCCGATGTATGGCGGCCCATCTGCTCGCCGATCGCGACCATCGCCGCAGCGAGCTCCTCGGCCGCCTCTGCCGTTTTCATAAATGCGCCGGATCCGACCTTGACATCGAGCACGATCCGGTCCGCACCCGCAGCGATCTTCTTGCTCATGATCGAGCTTGCGATCAACGGCACCGATTCGACAGTAGCGGTCACATCTCGCAATGCGTAGAGCTGCTTGTCAGCAGGCGTCATATTACCGCTCTGTCCCATTACCGCCAGTCCGATCTCGCGCACCTGCGCTAGGAAATCTTCGCGCGAGAGCTCGGTCCTCAAGCCTGGGATCGCTTCCAACTTGTCGATCGTGCCGCCCGTATGACCGAGCCCGCGCCCGGACATTTTGGCTACCGGCACGCCTGCCGCAGCGACCAGCGGAGCGATGATGAGCGTCGTCTTGTCGCCTACGCCGCCTGTGCTATGCTTGTCCACCTTGATGCCGGGGATGCCGCTCAGGTCGAGCGTGTCGCCCGAATGCGCCATCAGCTCGGTGAGGACGGCGGTCTCGCGGGCGGTCTGTCCCTGGAAGTACACAGCCATCGCCCATGCTGCCGCCTGATAATCCGGAATGTCGCCCCGACAGTAGCCTTCGATCAGATGCGACAGCTCCGCTTTCGTCAGTTCTTCACCGTTCCTCTTTTTTCGAATGATATCAACAGTCCGCATGGCAAGACGTCCTCCCGCTAAGATGGTTTGGGGCGCTTGCGGGCAGCCAGCTTCTCGGCCTGAACCTTGACGATCAGACGGTCCAGCGCCTGGCTGAGCCGCAGCACATCGCGGTGCAGCAGCGTCTGCTTGCCCAGCGCCGTATCGATCATTTGCTTGCGCAGACTTTCCATTTGCCTTGTCCATTGCTTATCCATCAGCTCGACTCACTCCATGTTCTCATTCGCCTTACATCTTGGAACATTATAAGAGTTATGCCGAATAAAAAATGTCACAATGCGTCGAGCCGAATGTTACAGTTCGATAACAAAGTCTCGACAGTCGCGAGGCTATGCATCAGAAAACTAGATCTGCGGGATGACGGCCAGCACCAAGCCGAGGAACTTCGACTTGACGCGCTCCGTCGTCTCCATCACTTCCGCATGAGAAAGCGGTTGGTCGAGGATGCCTGCAGCCATATTGCTAATACAGGAGATGCCGAGCACCTCGAGACCGCTATGGCGCGCTGCGATGACCTCCGCCACCGTCGACATCCCGACCGCGGCGGCGCCCAGCGTCCGCAGCATCCGGATCTCTGCCGGCGTCTCGTAGGACGGGCCCAGCAAGCCCGCATAGACACCGGAGCGCAGCTCGAAGCCTTGGGACGCCGCCTGCTCGGTAGCGATCTGCCGCAGTCGTTTGCTATATGCCTCCGACATGTCGGGGAAGCGCGCGCCCAGCTCGTCGTCGTTAGGTCCGATCAACGGATTGCGTCCGGTCAGGTTAATATGATCGGTGATCAGCATCAGATCGCCTGTGCCGAAGCCGGTGTCGATGCCGCCTGCCGCATTGGTGACGATAAGCGCGCCTGCGCCGAGCGCCTTCATGACGCGCACCGGAAAGGCAGTCAGCTCCGGGCCGTAGCCCTCGTACATATGGAAGCGGCCGCGCATCAGGACGACCTTGCGACCGGCCAGCGTGCCGATCAGCAGCTCGCCGGCATGGCCCTCGACGGTCGAGATCGGGAAGTGTGGGATGTCATGGTACGGGATGACCGTCACATCGGTCATGTGATCGCCGAGCACGCCAAGGCCCGAGCCGAGGATGAGCCCGATCTCCGGACGGTCGGCCGTCTTGGCGCGGATATACGCTGCAGCTTCCTGGATATGTGCAGTTGTCAGTTGGTTCAAAACATAACGCCTCCGATTCTATAGATCATTGCAATTGCTGTAAAAAGCTCGTGCCGCGGCCCGTGCCGCGCACGCCAAAATTGTCGGCAATCGTCGCAGCCACATCGGCAAAGGTCGCACGCGTACCGAGCTCGGTCGGCTGGCGCAGCGAGGGGCTGTAAGCCAGCAGCGGCACATACTCGCGCGTATGGTCGGTGCCCGTATGGGTCGGATCGTTGCCGTGATCGGCGGTGATGATCAGCAGATCGTCGTCCTTGAGCGCCGCCGTCAGCTCCGGCATGGCGCGGTCAAACACCTCGAGCGCGCCGGCATAGCCAGCGGGGTCGCGGCGATGGCCATAGAGCGAATCGAAGTCGACCAGATTGGTGAACAGCAGTCCCCGGAACGAATCGCCGAGCGCCGCCAGCGTCGCAGCGATACCATCCTCATTGCTCTTGGTCGGTCTGGAGGAGGTGATGCCCCGTCCGCTAAAAATATCGTTAATCTTGCCGACTGACCGGACCTCGTAGCCCGCCTCGGCGAGCGAGTCCAGCACGGTCGGCTCCGGCGGCTCGACCGCATAGTCGTGCCTGCCGGCGGTCCTTACGAATGCTCCTGGCGTGCCGACATACGGCCTGGCGATGACGCGGCCCACGGCAAAGCGAGGGTCCATCGTCAGCTCGCGGGCGATCTCGCAACCGCGATACAGCTCCTCGAGCGGGATGATGTCCTCATGCGCAGCGATCTGCAGGACGCTGTCCGCCGACGTATAGACGATCCACGCGCCGCTCTCCATCTGCTGCGCCCCCAGCTCCTCGAGGATCTCTGTGCCGCTGGCCGGCTTGTTGCCGATGACTCCCCGCCCGGTACGCGCCTCCAACTCCTCGAGCAGCTCTTGCGGGAAGCCGTCCGGGAACGTCTGGAACGGCACATCGATGCGCAGGCCCATCAGCTCCCAGTGGCCTGTCATCGTATCCTTGCCCACCGAAGTCTCCGCCATCTTACCGTATGCGGCGACCGGCTGACCGGCCGGCTGCCAGTCGTGGATCGGCGCGATATGAGCGAGTCCCCACTGCCGCAGCTTCGGCAGGTCAAAGCCGGGATTGGCGGCAGCGATGGAGCCGAGCGTATGCGTACCCTCATCGCCGAAGTCGGCGCTGTCCGGCATCGCTCCGATGCCGACGCTATCCAGGACGATGACGGCGATGCGCTTGTATCTCATCGTTGTTCCCCCTCTTCTCCGCTCGCCCCCGCCGTATGCAGCGCAGCGCGAGGGTGAGCGCGGTCGTACACATCTTTCATCCGGGCCTTGGAAGGTCCGATATACATCTGTGTGGTCGAGATATCGGCATGCCCCAGCATCTCTTGCACGGCGCGCAGGTCTGCGCCTGCATCGAGCAGATGCGCGGCAAACGCATGTCGCAGCGAATGCGGCGTAATCTCCGCCTCGATGCCCGCGGCTTGAGCATACTTTTTGATCAGCTTCCAGAACCCTTGCCGGGTCATGCGGCCGCCCTGCTGGTTCAGGAACAGCGCCTCCGAAGGTTTATCCGCTCGCACCAGCCTCGGCCTCCCCGCGCTCAGGTAGCGCTGCAGCGCCTGCAACGCGCCTTCGCCGATCGGGATGATGCGCTCGTTGCCGTTGCTGCCGATGCAGCGGAGGAAGCGAAGCTCCAGATGGAGATGCTCCCCGTCCAGCATCGTCAGCTCCGACACGCGCATCCCTGTAGCGTAGAGCAGCTCCAGCATCGCTGCGTCTCGAAGGCCCGGCGCATCCCCGTTATTGGGAGTCTCGAGCAATCGCCGCACCTCTTCGACCGTCAGGATATGCGGCGACTTTTTCTCCTGCTTGGGCATCTCCAGATGGATCGACGGATCCTGGAGCAGACGTCCGCTGCGGACCAGGTAATGAAAAAACGCCCGCAGCGAAACAATGTTTCGTGTGATGGTCGCGCCTGCGCGCCCGCGCTGCCGAAGCAGCAGGATATATCGCGCCAGATGATGCCGCGTAATCTGCTCGATGTCTGCGGCGCCTTCGCCGGACGCATATACGACAAACCCGGCTACATCCCGGGCATAGGCGTCAAGCGTGCTGGCGCTCAGCTGCCGCTCGTCGGCCAGATGTTCTATGAATGACTCTATGTGCGCTTCCACATGACCTTTCCTTTCCACCAAGCGTTACCGTACTATTCCACAGACGATCGCCGGTTTCCTGCTTCCTGCGGCGGAAACGTCGGCTATTCGCCCATCCAGTAAAACCATTGCAGCCGTTCGAGCAATGTCCGGGAATCCGCGCCGGGCTGGTCGGCCTGGAATACCTTGAGCGCCTGACCATGCGGAAGCGCGTAAGGATCGACCGGATTAACCCACTCGGCCACCCAGCCGTACAGGGTCACTGCGATCATTGTCAGCATCAGGAATAACACGACAAACTGAATGAACGCCCAGCAGCGACGCAGCGATACGATCATCTCCATCCCTCCGGCCCTAAGGTTGTCTACTACTCACCTTATGAACAAGAGTCGTCGAATAGTACGCGTGTCGGCGCTAAGTAGACAAGGAAAGCGCCTGTTCGATCGGCATATAGGACATACCGAGGCTTTCGGCGACCTGGAGATAGGTGACATGGCCCTTGTGGGTGTTGATGCCTTTGCGCAGCGGCTCGTTGACGGCTGCAGCCGCTTCGACACCTTTGTCCGCAAGCTCCAGCGCATACGGGAAGGTGACATTGGTCAGGCCCAGCGTCGAGGTGCGCGGCACAGCGCCTGGCATATTGGCGACAGCGTAATGGAGCACGCCATGCTTGACGTACACTGGCTCTCGATGGGTCGTCACCCGATCGATCGTCTCGATCGAGCCGCCCTGGTCGATGGCGACGTCGACGATGACGGCGCCTTTTTTCATCGTCCGCACCATCTCCTCCGTGACGAGCCTCGGAGCCCGGGCGCCGGGGATAAGGACCGCGCCGATCAGCAGATCGGCCTTGCGCACGGCATGGGCAATATTGTACGGATTGGACATGAGCGTCCGGATCCGACCGTTGAACTGCTCGTCGATATATCGCATACGATCGGCGCTGCGCTCGAGGATGACGACGCTCGCCCCCATCCCAAGCGCGATCCGCGCAGCGTTGGTGCCGACGATGCCGCCGCCGATGACGATGACCTCCGCTGGCGGCACGCCGGGCACGCCGCCGAGCAGGATACCCCTGCCGCCATAAAACGACTCCAGAAATTGCGCGCCGACTTGCACGGCCATCCGCCCCGCCACCTCGCTCATCGGCGTCAGCAGCGGCAGTCCGCCGCCCGGCAGCTGGATCGTCTCATAGGCGATGCCGGTGACGCCCTGCTCCGTCAGCGCCCGGGTCAGCTCCGGCGCAGCGGCCAGATGCAGATAGGTGAACAGGACCAGGCCGGGTCGGAAATAAGCGAACTCCTCCGGCAGCGGCTCCTTGACCTTGAGGATCATATCGGCCTCGCTCCATACCTTGGCGGCGTCCGCGACGATCGTCGCGCCTTCCTGCGCATACTGCTCATCCTCGAACCCGCTGCCCGCTCCTGCTCCTTGCTGCACCAGCACCTCATGTCCTGCTTGCTTCAGCATCCCTGCGCCTGCAGGGATCAGCGCCACACGGCTCTCGTTGCTCTTGATTTCGGTAGGCACGCCTATCTTCATCGGATGTTCCTCCTCTGGCCTCGATAATAGAGGTTGTTGCACAAGCCCGCGATGGCCTCTCCCTCTCCTGTAATCTAATTCAATCGGCACAATAATATGTATTCGGACGAATGCCTAGACCACATTGCCCGCCCGCGCCATATCGTAACCTAGAGCCTGCAAAGGGCAAATCCCCATCAAGGGAGGAAGATCTAATGACGCAACTCGGGCAACTCCTCTGTCACTGCGCCGCCGCCAAGCCGACGAAGCACACAACCAGACATCTGATCGTCTTCCGCAAGGAGGACGATTGCCGCGCCTGCCACGCCTATCTGGCCAAAAAGGGCATCGCTGCCGCCAAGCGCGTAAGCGGGGCCGCGATGCTCAGCTGCCATCTGGACAAACGCGTCTCTTGGCAAGCGCTGCGCGCGCATCCCGGCATCCGCTATATCGAGGAAGACCACAAAGCGAAAATGCATCCCGTACAGCAACTGCGGACGCGCAGCGGCGCCAACTGTCGCTGCGACAAAACAGCGCCCCGTCTCACCTGGAATATCCGTCAAGTGCAATCGCCCCTGGTGTGGCCCGTCACGCGAGGCGGCGGCGTGCGGCTGGCCATCGTCGACAGCGGCATCGCCCGCCACCCGGACCTGCGCATCGCCGGCGGCGTCGATACGACTGGGGTCGGCTCCTACGAGGACGACAACGGTCACGGCACGCATGTCGCCGGCATCGCGGCCGCGATCGGCATCCGGGGCGGCGTCACCGGCGTCGCGCCGCGCGCGGAGCTGTACGCGGTCAAGGTGCTCGATCGCTACGGCTTTGGCTTCATCTCGGATATCGTCGATGGCGTCTACTGGTGCATCCGCCATCGCATGCAGGTGATCAACATGAGTCTCGGCGTAGAGCCAGGCATCCAGAGCCGGGCGCTGCGCGAGGCGATCCGGCGCGCTGCCCGATGCGGCATCGTCATCGCGGCTTCAGCGGGCAATGACGGGGTCGCAGCCGGCGGCCTCGATGCGCCGGCCAGTTACCCGGAGACGATCGCAGTCGCAGCGTCAACGCGCCGGCGCCGCATCGCCTCGCTGAGCAGCAGAGGCGTCGGCATCGACATCACTGCGCCGGGAGAGGACATCTGCTCGACCTGGCCAGGCGGCGGCTACACTAAGCTCTCGGGCACCAGCATGGCTTCGCCGCATGTCGCCGGCGCAGCGGCGCTGCTGCTGGCTGCTCAGCCGCAGCTGACCGGCCGCCAGGTGCGGCAGGCGCTTGAGCGCTCCGCCAAGCCGTTGCGCGGCTACACGCGCTTCTCGCAAGGCAAGGGACTGCTCCAGTGCGCGGCTGCCCTGCAACGCGCGATCGCTTGCCGCAGAGCGCACCGGCGCGTCTGTACCGCCAGGCGTCGCCGCGCGACTAGGGTTGCAGTTCCTTGACGATATGGACCTCGCCGTCGCCGCGCAAGGCATGGACCAGATTGCGCGCGGCGAGCATCGCCATCTCGAAGCGGGTCTGCGCCGTCGCCGAGCCGATATGCGGCACCAGCACCACTTGGTCCATCTGCAGCAACGGATGATCCGGCGCGATCGGCTCTTGCTCGAATACGTCGAGGCCGGCGCCGGCGATCTGTCCGGTCTGCAGCGCCTCGACGAGGGCCGCCTCATCAACCGTCTGCCCGCGCGATGCGTTGATGAAGAAGGCCGAGGACTTCATCCTCGCGAAGGCCTCCTTGCCGATGTAGCCTTGCGTCTGCGGCGTCAGCGGCGTCATCAGGACGACGAAATCGGCCTCTGCCAGCAGCTCGTCCAGCTCTACATACCGGAGGCCAAGTCTGTCCTCGACGTCGGGCTTGCGCGAGCGATTATGATAGACAACATCCATCCCGAAGCCGAGACGGCCCCTGGTAGCGATCGCTTCGCCGATCCGGCCCATACCGATGATACCCAATGTGCGGTGATGCACATCCGTCCCGAACAGATCGGCCGCACTGCCTTTTACCCAGCGTCCGGCCCGCACGAAACGATCCAGCTCGGCGATCCGCCGCGAGACGGACAGGATGAGCGCGAATACGAGATCGGCGACTGTATCGTCCAGCACATAAGGCGTATGCGTCCCCAGAATGCCCCGCGCACGCATCGCCTCCAGGTCAAAATTGTTGTAGCCCACCGACATATTGCTGACGACCCGCAGGCACGGCAGCCGCTCGAGCAGTGATTCGTCGATTGTCGTGCCGGTCAGCAACACGCCTTCCGCCTCCGCCGCTTCTTCGATCAATGCCTCTTTCGTGATCCCGCGCTCCTCCGTCCACCGGCTCACCTCGCAATGCTCCTCCAAATACGCTAGCGCTTCCTTCGGCAAACTTGTCGCTACATATACTTTTGGCTTCATCCTTGCGCCTCCCATCATAAATGTGCCACGCCCATTATAACACAGACGGCCCGCCGTCCCTGGCTAGGGATCGACGGGCCGTCATTCATTTAGGACGGTTCCTTACTGTCATTTTTGTCGCGGCAACGTCTGCACACGCCCTGGAAGTCCAGGCGGTGATCGATGACCGAAAAGCCGTATTCCAGCTCCACCCGCTCCTCAAGCGGACCAAGCCAGTCATCCATAATCTCGTCCATCGTGCCGCACTGTACGCAGATCAGATGATGGTGATGATGCGTGTTAGAGTCGGTACGCAGGTCGTACCGGGCAACTCCATCGCCGAAGTTCATCTTCTCCACGACATGCATCTCGCTGAGCAGCTCCAACGTTCGGTAGACGGTTGCCAACCCGATCTCGGGCGCCTTGTCCTTGACGAGCATGAAGACATCCTCTGCGCTCAGGTGATCCTCTTCATTCTCTAGCAGCACCCGTACGGTGGCTTCACGCTGCGGAGTCAACTTGTAGCCCTGAGATTGCAGCTGTTGTTTAATTTTATCGATCCGGGCTTCCATATTGTTCCCCCCTGCGTCCATACCACTGCCCACTTTCGCCGAACTTTTGTCTTCATTATAGTGGCAGAACCGGGAAAAAGTCAATGTCGAAGCGGCAAACGCTAGTGAAAAAGTAACGCTGAGCCGTCACAGCGGACCGCTCTCTATCCCTCGCCGACATGAAGAAAACCCGACGCCCATCCCATCAGATGTGGCGACACGTACGCTTCCAGCAGCGCAGCCAGCCACAGCGCGCCGAGCATGAGAAGACAGATCGAGAGATGCGTCAGGAACGGATGCCTTAGCTTGCCTTGACGCAGCAGCAACCGCTGCTTCACCAGATGGACGGAAAATGAAATCGATGACACGCTTGCGATTAGCAAGGCCGGCAGCACGATAATATTGGGCGGCGCAACTGACAGGAGCGAGAACAGTACGCCATGCCAGCCATGTCCCTGGATGAGAAGGCCGACGGTAAAGCCGATCAGCACCCCCTTGAGGAAATCGAGCGCCAAAATAAGCGGCATCCCGATGACCGAAATGCCCAGGAGCCAAATCAGCAGAAGCCAGCGCGTATGCAGCCAGACGCGATCCCAAAAGGACTGGCCATAGTCCGAATCGACGCCGGAGCCGAGCATCTGGGCGAAATGATGAATGTCGCCAGCGAGATCCTCTTGCTGCTCCAGCGTGAGCGCATGCACCATCAACGTGCCGAAGATGACCCCGACGACCACGATGACGGATACGAAGACATAGAGCGACAGCTGGTCCTTGACCAGCGGCTTCATCCAGGATGATTTCAATGCAACCCTCTCCTACACTTGTCCGGATATGACAAGTGTATGAGTCGTATGAGCTGACTATGCCATCCACACATGCTGTGACGGACTGCAGAGGGAGAGAGATCAGCCTTCACCTACGATGGTCGTCTCTAGCCCTCTACCTTGCCATAACGACCGCCGCCGCCAGAGGCAAGCTGCAGTCGGCCCTCGCGCGCCGCCGTCACCAGCGCAGCCGCTCCGCTTCCCGCCACCATAGTCAGCTCCTCCGGGTCGGCATGATGGAGGATGTCCATCTCGGTGCCGAAGCGGGCCAGCAGCTTCTCCAGCATGACCGGGCCGATGCCAGGCATAAACTCGAGCGGCACCTGATATCGATACGGCGGGCGCCACTGGGGCACATACGCCTCCGTACGTCCGGAGCGCGCCGCCAGCTGCTCGATGCGGTCCATGACGCCGCGCACCAGCTTGCGCCCCCCGCACTGCGGGCACTGATCCGCTGCGGCTTCGACTGCGAGCGCGCCGCACGACTTGCACCAGGTGCGATGATACTTGCCCAGCTTCGGATCGAGACCGTAGTTGGCCAGGATACGCCGCCCCTCCGCGCCTTGCAGCGCCAGCCGCAGCTCGGCGAAGCTTGGCTCGGCCAGCAGCAGCGCATTGTACTCGCGTCCGATCTTGGATAGCGAGTGCGCATCGGAGTTGGTCAGGAACGGGTAGCAGT
>Ga0160464_100634_pt1 | contig 22046 bp, 8 predicted proteins | sample HID1971I_E11MG_FD_108275 | JGI IMG/M metagenome (GOLD analysis project Ga0160464, IMG submission 108275) | Enriched millipede-associated microbial communities from UW Madison campus, WI, USA - HID1971I_E11 MG | ecosystem: Host-associated > Arthropoda: Insects > Digestive system > Unclassified ... | reverse complement strand
TGTGTCATATGCAACGCTTGCGCGGCGGCGGAAAAGCTCCCCCGCTCGGCAACGGTATAGAAAATATGAAGCTGATGAAAATTAAGCGCCATAACGTTCATCCTTTCTGTAATGCTTATTATATCAAAGGTTGGACAAACCAGCGACACCGAACATTGTGTTGCCTCAAAAAAACAAGTACAAAACAACAAACAAAAAAAGCCACCCTAGGGTGACGACTAGTCCGCGGGAGACGCAAACGCGCCCGTTGGTTGCAATCTGGGCAAACTCAGTCGGAAGGCCTGGATGTTACAGCGCAGACGTTAAAAGGCCTGGCGACCGAGTTGCCCGAGACATGAAAGTGTTCAGTTAGGGTTGCTGCAGCTTGAGCAGCAGCGTCACAGCCTCTGCCCGAGTCGCTTGTTCGAGTGGCGCGAAGCGGTTGTTGCCCCTGCCTTGCACCATCCCCGCTTCTACCGCTGCCGCTACATACGGCGCTGCCCATGCAGGCACATCGCGCGCATCTGCAAACGACAGCACTGCCTCCTGCGTCAGCTCAAGACCTGCCGCTCTGGATACGATTGCAGCAATTTCTGCACGGGTGATCGGCTGATTCGACCGGAACGTGCCATCCGCATACCCTTGAATGTATCCAGCCTCCACCGCCGCAGCTACAGCGTCGCTTGCCCAGGCGGGGATGGCATCCGAGAATGGCGGGGGTGTCGTTGCGCCTTCCTGATGCAGACCCCTCATCAGCATGGCGGCAAATTCCGCACGCGTCACCTGAGACTGGGGCTTGAAGGTGCCGTATGGATACCCTGTTACCCAGCCCATGCCTACAGCCTGAACGATCTGCTGCTCCGCCCAATGGCCTGCAATATCGGTGAATGCAACCTCGTCACCGACAACGGCCCGGACATCCAGCGCCAGACTTACCTTCTCAATGGCGGAATCAACCAGCTCCGCCTTGTACAGTCTGATCTCCGTCTGGCCCGGCGCAATCGGCGCAAAGACGAAGCGGGCCAGCTCCGCTTGTCCATTCATACCGGCTGTATTACCCACTTTGGTCAGCGCATACGAGACATCGCCCTCCGTCTCGCTGCCCACGAAGCCGAAGCCCTGGACCGAACTATAGGCGCTGACAAACCGCAGCTTGCTCGCATCGTAGGCCAAATAAATCTCGTACGCATACACATCGCTGAGCTGCTGTCCCTCCACTATGACGTGAAGCTCCTCTGTTGACTGGGGTTCTACATGCAAGTGAAAGACAGCCGCATCCGCCGCACGGGCTGAATACGGATGGAGCCACGAAGCCAGAACCACACATACGAGTATCAGGGGAATCATGTTCTTCCTCATCAAGTCTGCTCACCCTTCCATAGTATAGGGCAATGGAGACGTATCCCCATTGCCCCGTATTTGTTATTGGTCCATCCAATCATCCAGAATCAGTCGGGCAATACCGGCCAGCACCTTAATGTCGATCCGGCCCTCACCCGAGAGATCCGCTGCCTCAATTTCGTTCCACTTGCTGTCACCGGAGACCGTTCCGTAGTATTGCATGACAATGGAAAGATCCCTGATGGTAATGCGGGTCGCACCCGGAACGAGTGATACCAGACTCCTCGTAAAGACCTGAACGGCCGATTCGAGCGCGGCTGTCGCCTGATCAATGGTCGCCTGCGACGCATAGCTCTGGTTTCTAACCGCCGTAGCAGCCTGAATGGCCTCTGACAAAGCAATCTTCGAGCCCGCGGCATACTGACCGACCTTGCTGCCTTCGACCGCATTGTCCAAGAGCGCCTGCGATTGTTGGAGCAGGCCGATCAGCGCAGTCTTGTCGCCTGGCACCGGCTGGACAACAATAACACTCGCTCTGAAGGTTGCCACCGCCTGATTCAAGGCTCCCAGCGCAGCGTCAATCTGCGCCTGGGTGGCGCCTCCATTCTCGCTTACCGCCTCTGCAGCGCGGATAGCAGACAGCAGCGTTGCCTTGGACCCTTGCGGGTATTGTCCAGGCGAGACGCCCTCTGAGGCACCGTCGTGCAAGGTGCGGGCGGCTCGGATCGCTTCGCCCAGCTGACTGGCATCCGCTGCGGCGATCTGGATGACATGCTGCGCCTCATTGGTATCGACCGGGATCGACTCGCCCTCCAGCGACAGCTCGGCACTGGCTATCCGCACCACCGTGTCTCCCGGCTCGGCACCGGCGCTGGCATGCCCTTGCAGCTTGAACCATTCGCCATCCCCGGAGAGCGGAGTGGACTGGCCCAGAATAACCTTGATTTTGCCTTGCTCCGGCTTGATGGCTGTACCCAGCACAGCCAGGTCAGGGTGCAGCAGCTGCACCACATCCTGGGCCAGCTCCTCTCCATCATGCTGGAATTCCAGCGCAGCCGGATCATAGTGTAACTCGACCTCCACTACAGTGTAGCTGACACTAGGCAGTGTGGCTCCGATCCGTAGCTCCACCGGATCCCCGGCCCGTGCTGTCTCCGTACCTGATACCCATGCGGCAGGCACCAGGAGAACCAAGCCTTCGATGGCCTCCTGCAGTTGTGCCGTTGCCTCGTCAATCTCCGCTTGGGTCGTATCATCGCCCTCCAGCGTGGCTTGGGCGTCACTCATTGCGGCTTCCAGCAGGGCTGCGGTTTCTGACGTATACAGCGACAGGTCGATGGCTGCCGCGTCCGCCAGCGCGTCCCGGAGAGCCGAATCATCCACTTCTGCCACAGGTGTAGCGACTGTGCCATAGAGCTTCAGCTCGCCCAGATTCCCGAACCAATTGCCCGGATTGGTCAGTCTCAGATAGCGGTATGCTGTCTCCTCAGAGACGTCGAAAACCTGCCACGGCGCAATGCCTTGCACGCCGGAGATCAGATTCGTCCAGTTCTCCTGGTCGTTGGAGCCCTGGAGCAACGTCCCGCTGGCACGTCCGAGCTGATCCTGACGCGCAATCAGCTTCACCTGGGACAGCTGCACCGTACGCTCCTCGAAGTCCATGATGACCCAGCCGGCGCCATTGTTGCCCGGACCGCGGAAGTCCGAGTTGGTCCGAATATTGCTATCGAACAGGTAGCCGACCTGCGTCAGCGTCGCCTCTGGCGAGCGGCTCGGCGTTGAATCAATGAAGCGGGCAAGCGAGGTTACCTCCTCGATGAAATCGGGCTCCTCCAGTACCTCAACCGCCGTTCCGTCCGTCGTCTCCTCTACCGGCCATCCATCCTTGTAGTTGATCGCGAAGGAGACGGGGCCAGGCATATCGGTTGTGCTGACAGTGAAATCTGCCTTCCAGTTCAGTCCATCCTCCGATTGTGCCGGGGCCTCCCGGTCGAAGAGGACGACATTCACATCTTCCAGCACATTGTCCGCGACAAAGGAAAGGGTGACCGTATCCCCCACCTCCGCAATGCCCGGATCGGCTTCATTGTTGGAAGCCAGCGAGGCGGTTCGAATATCCTTGCGCAGACCCAGATCCGTGAATGTGCCATACAGTCTGAGCTCGCTCAGGTTGGCATACCAGCCGCCGGAGTTGGCTACCCGGATATAGCGGAAGGCCGTCTCCGTGTCCCGACTGAAGAACTTCTGCAAGGCATCCGTGTTTGCTGCAGGGTCCGTCAGTTGTGTCCACTGGGTGCCGTTATTGGAGCCCTCGATGCGGACGCCGGCAATTCTGGAACCCCACTGCGGCCTGGCCAGAATCTTCGCGCGATCCAGTGTGAAGGTCGTACCCACGCCAAAATCGAACATGGCCCACTGATTGCTGCCTTGCCATTCGGTATGGGTGGTCGTCTTGTCGTCGAACCAGACCGAGATGATATTTTTTGCCGTCTGTCCCGTATTGCCGTTATTTAGCGTGACATTCACGCTGTTGCCGAGAATATCCGCCGCTGGAATCGGCGTGACAGTGTCCAGCGCCTCCTTCAGGTCATAATACGCAGTTTCCGCTTGTGCCTGTGTAGGCGAAGGCAAGGCGGCGATTGCCTGGGATGCGTTGAGCGCATCGATGATGATGCTCCAGCCCTCCGGCGTGTAATCGTCCGCTTCCAGCGCCTCGGCGATCGGATGCAGTGCACGAGCCTCCTCCATGAGCCTCGCAATGTAGGCATCGGACCCCAGCACCGTATAATTCACCATGAAGACGGACGTATCGATACCGCCTGGAGCAGTGGCCGCCAGCGTGATATAGCCTGCACCCGCCGGCTGCTCCGCAGGCACCTGCCAGGTCAGCGCTCCGGAGTGGGCGTCATAGGTTGCCGTACCCGGGAGGCTCGTCGGCACGAGCTCGAGGCTGCTGCCCGACGCATCGAACGCCTGCAACTTGTTCTCGTACGTCGCGCCCGGATAGAGCAGAAGCTCACGTTCGCTCTGTTCAAGCTCCAGACGCGGATAGTCCCCGCTCCCGCCAAGCAGGAAATCCTGCAGCTCCACCGTTCCGCTACCTGTGCTGGAAGCTGTGAAGCGCAAAAAGTTGGTCACTCCCGCCTGGGTTTCATACCTGCTGTCGGCAAGATTGTATTGGATCGTAATCCAGCCGTCCTCACCCAGTCCATCGGTCTTCGGAATGCTGTATTCCGCAACCTGGCCCACCGGATTGCCTAGCATATTCACTCGCAGCCTCGCATCCGTATCACTTTTCACCTTGATGCGCAGCGTGGGACTGCCGGTTTTGAAATCCACATTGCTGTACGTGACGGAGCTGCTGGAGCCGGGTGCTACGCCCAGCTTGACAGAACCTTGCCTGCCCTCCTCGCGCACCGCCTCGCCTTCAAGATGATACGTGTAGCTGCCGCCGTTTACCGGTACAAAATCGTTGTTGCTCACCTCCGGCATCGCGACAAACGTATCGATCGTGATGGAGCTGTCTCCCTCATAGACCAGGTACAACTCATTGTTGCCGCCGTTGCGTCCGACCAATTGCTCCACTTCGCTATGGGCGAACGTGAGCGCACGCATCAGCTCGCCTGTGCTCTGCAGCTCATAGGTCTTGAACGGTGTCCCTTCCGGCGAGCCGAGCACCAGCTTCAGCGAACCGCCGCCCGTGCGGGCGTTCACCAGGAAGCGGCTGATGCCCCTGTCAAAATCCATGTTCTTGAAGCCAATGTAGCCGCCGTTGGTCAGCGTCACTGTGCCATCCGGCTTTTTCTCCGAGGCCGCCCGGCTGAACACCTGGGCATCCGCAGCTTGCGTATCGAAAGCCAGTGTAGACGGAGCAAACTTGAACCACATCGTATTGCCATGGAAGTTATATCCGTTAGCTGAACCGTAGAAATAGAAGTAGACGGTCTTCTTGCCTGTCAGCAGCTCCGGCCGAGTCGTCAACTGGCCAACATTGGTTTTGAAGATGTTGTACCAGGTCGAGTTGATGACCTGAATCGACCCCGCCAGCTGGGAGCTGTTGTAATGATTGACGGTCGGCTTCTCCACATAGGGGCCTACCCGGACATCGATGCTGCCGCCAATATTGGAGTTCATGCCGAAGCTGATGACCAGTTGGTCGGCCAACTGCTCCGGGGTAGAGCCGAACTGGTCAAAATCGACCGTATAGGCCGTCCAGGCGCCATTTTTGACATTACTCGTGGCAAACCGCGTGACCCCATCCTCGTCTACGAACGGCTCCGTAATGACGCCGCCTTCCGTACCGCCGGTCGCAGTGTAGCTGTAGCCTGGAATCCGATTCCACAGCTCATAGGAATCGTCTGCCGGCTCCGGCGCTGCAGGCAGGCCTGTTCCGGTCTGGCCAAGGCTTACCGTCCAGGGTGTCGTCAGCATCTCATCGATGCCTACCGTGCCTGACGCTTCATAGGCGGCATCAATATAGTTGTACAGGCTGCCGTATGTATTGCCGCCGTACAGCTGCAGATATCTGCCGTCCTCATGGTTCATATAAGGGTCGTTTCTGACATCCTCAGCCTTGTACCCTTGCTCGTGCTTGTAATAATTGACGAGACCGCCATAGGCATAGAAGATTCTTCCTCTCCCGTCGGTCGTAATCTTGTCGAAGGGCGCCTGGTCGCCTGTGCCGTTAATATTCGGCTGCCAGATCACATCGCTACCGAGATTGTACTTGGCGAAGTAAGCCGCATACTTCAGCAGCTTCTGGTCGTGCACCTCGAACAGATTGACGCCGCCCTCCTCCGCAGGCGTGAACTCGCCTGCTTCATTGACCAGCGTGCCCTGGATGTACGATGTCCGTGCCATGGCTGCCCATGGCCGCATGCTGTCCTGGGCATGAGGGATATCCCGGCCCATCTCCACCTGCTGTCCTGACGGCAGGATCATGGCGTTGATAGAGTGATTGTAGGTCATGCCCGAGACACCGACCTGGGCCTTGTTATGGACGACGCGTTCAACCGCTTTTTTGTACATCTCCAGATCGTCGAGATAGATGGCGATCGCCATATAAGCCTCCGTCCCGAAGTTGCCCTGATTGAAGTAACCGTCTGTCCGGTCAACTCCAGGGATCAGAAGCCGCAGCATCCGCTCGAAGTTGGCCAGCTCAGTTTCGCTCCCCCATCCGGAGCTGGGCGTATACCTGAGGATCTCGGCGGCCAGTACTAGCAGCGGCCCGGCTCCGCCATTGCGGATAATATCTCGCTTGGGATCCGCCTCCAGCGTGCTGGCCCAGCTGTTCAAGATCGATTTCGCTTTCTCTGAATAGGCATCATTGCCGGTAATATACCACATTAAGGATAAGTTGTAGGCGGCATTCCCGTCGCGAATCAGCGCATAGGTTTCCCTGTCGCTCGTCAGCGTCGTGAACGGACCGCTCATGACATAATCCAGACTGGCAAACGCGCTGTTGCGGAACACCTCGAAGGATTCCTTCCACGGCGACATACCCTGCCAGATCATATCGCGCATCACGTTCAGATCCTCACGACTGATGTAATAGCCGGGGTGGACAAGACCAGAATCGGAACGAACCACCAGATCGTCGTAGTCTCGATTGTAATCTGGATTAATCCAGCTGCTATTCTGCGGAGTCGGTACTGTAGATTCATACCCCTCACGCGGCGTATCCGGTGCCGCTTGCGCCTTGCTGCCTCCAGTAAACGAAAAGCTCTGTAACAGTAAGAGGACGGCCAAAACGCAGGCGCCTGTTTTGTTCAGACGTTTTCCCATTTGCTGTTCATCTCTCCTTCTGAATTCATTTTTGAAACGCTTTCAAATATCCATTCACACTTTATCACGCTTCATCTTCCAACAAAATGAAGTTTTTTAAGGCGGAGGTCAGGTTTTTTAGGCATCTCTTGCCAGGCACGCATTAAAAACTCCCTGCAGACTAAACTGCAGGGAGTTTCTTAACGATTTACAGATACAGCAGCAGCTCAAGAATGACTGCGGCCTGGGCTCGGGTGGCTGTGGCCCGCGGCGCGAATTCACCGCCTGGCAGACCATTGACGATGCCAGCTTGCTGCATGGCGCTGACGGATTGGCATGCATAATCTGCAATGGCATCATCGTCGCCGAAGGCGGCTCTCTCTTGATTGGTGTCTAGGGGGCGTCCTGCAGCCTGCAGTGCGCGATAAGTCATCACCGCCAGATCCTGACGGCTAATCGAATCATGGATACCAAATGAGCCGTCCTCACGGCCCTTGACGATACCGAGTGACGATGCAATTCCAATTGCCTCGTCATACCATGCCCCGTCTTGAACATCGTTAAAGGCGTTAAAGGTATCCGTACTGGCTGCTTGCTCCTCCAGATCCAGCAGACGAACCAGCAGCTGTACAAATTCAGCGCGAGTGACCGCCTTGGCAGGGTCGAAGCTCTGCTCCGTTACACCTTGGGCCACGCCTCGCGCGGCTAATGCGGTAATCGCGTCAGCTGCCCATGGGGCAGCGTTCAGATCGGTAAAGGACACATCGACATGCAGGGCTAGGAAGCTGCCCAATTGCCTGGTGTCGAAGGTGATGAGACCTGTCCCGGCGTCATAACGGCTATTCTTGATAAGATAGCGCTGGCCGTTATCCACCAGCTGATAGACCACGATCTGCCTGGCGTGCTCCCCATCCTGTAGAGAATAAGGATACGACACACGGATTGGGCCATATTCATCAGTATTCCTAATCGTCTCGTTGCCGACGAGGAGACGAAGGTCGATGGCAGCTGTATTCGTCTTGCTCACTTCGATGACCGTATCCGCGCCACCGGCACTCAGCAGTGCAATCGGCAGGTCAAGTGAGCCCCGCTCCGTGCGTATATGGATGAAGGCAACCTTGGCCTCCACAGCCGCTCGGATCTGGTCGGCCTTCAGGTGGAGGGCTACCACGTCGGCTGTCTCCGCGCCAGCCACTTCAATGACCAGACGGTTGCTCCTAGCGTCGGACAAGGCCTTCTCATAATCGGCTTCGCCGATAATGACCGAAGCCTTGCCCTCCTCATCCATCGTCACTTCGGTCACCAGATCGGGCTGCTGCTCCTTGTCAGGAGGAGTTGGAACGCTGCCTGTTCCATTGCCATTATTGCTGCCTGTGCTGCCTCCGGTTCCTTTTACAGTGATAACAAAGAGCTTGGTATCCGTAATCGTGCCCGAGGACAGGGTTGCGGTCAGCGTCACTTGCTGATCCTGTGCTCCGCGGGTCACCTTACCCGAATTGGATACCGCAGACGGTTGACTGGAGGACCATGCGATGCGGCTGCCCTGCTCCCCTTCGCCTGGCAGCTCCAGATTGCCGATGACGGAATCGGCCCGGTCCCCTGTTGCATATCCGAGCTGCAGCGCGGCCTTGTCAGCAGTGACGATCGTCGAGCGCTCCGCTACATAATCCCCGAACATCTCCAGCTCCGAGAGATTGCCGAACCAGGAGCTGGGATTGATAATCCGGATGTAGCGGTAGTAGGTCTGATCATCGATCAGCAACCCCTGCCAATCCCAGACCAGACGGGTCCGCGGCGAGATGACGCTGAAGTTCACCCCGTCGTTTGAGCCTTCGACATAGGCGCCCATCATGCGATCGGCCAGATTGGTCGTCATTCTGGGTACGACTTCAACACTGCTCAGCGAGACGCCGCCCTCGCCAAAATCAAACCGATAGAACACACCATTGCCTGCGCTCGCGTTATTGCGAATGTCGATAAACGTGTTCGGATTGTTATCAAACAGATTCGGTCCGATCACCGAACCGAGGTCCGTAGACCGGTTGAAGCTGAGCGTCGCTTTGTCCAGCACATGATCGATCCGGCGGCTGACATCCGACACCAGCACAGCTGACAAGTCGGTGGTGTCTACCATCGGCAAACCTTCTGTCTCAGCCCCGCCATTCTTTCCGTCCAAGTACGAATAGTTGATCTCAAAAGCCGCATTGCGGCTTGCATTCCCTCTGGCTGCGGCTTCGGTCAGTGTGACTGTTGCCGTATAGTTGAGCTCATCTACCTGCACGACCTCCGCATCCAGCCCGGCGATCGTCACATGCATCGAGGACAGCGGCTGCTTCGTTCCGATATCAAGCGTAATCGCATCCCCTGCAACCGCCTTCTTGACCGGCACCTGCGTGTTGGCGCTATTGGACAGATGCTGTGTGAGCGGAGCAGCATCCGTTCGGATCGATACCCGCTCCAGACGGCTAGGAATCTCCTCCCGGTCGCCGAAGATGCGAAACTCGCCGACGCTCAGGATGTTGTTCGCCCTGCCGTAACGGTCCGTCGTGTCCAGCGTCGATACCTTGAAATACCGATAGGACTCTCCCAGATACGGCTCACGCACCTCAAGCGTCTGCATCTGGGAGCTGTAGGCCGCTTCACCAGTCAGCTGCACCCAGCTTTCTCCATCATGCGAGCCGTAGACGATCGCGCCTGACATGCGGTCCTGCCAGTTATTGCGCGGCTGCATGGCAAATGCCGTCGGCGAAACGCGGAAGTTCGGTCCGAAATCCATCGTGAAATATTTGTTCGTCAAGTCGCCGCTAAACGAGACCGTGTTGTTGTCGATAAGATAATCGTTGTACCCCGTCCGCAGGGACGACGTCACGTTCGCCGCAACAAAGTTCAGACTGCCGTCGCCAAGTCTCGGATTAAGCAGCCGCAGTCCTTGGACGGCGCGCACCAGCCGGTCCAGCGCCGCATAGAATGCCCCGTCCGAGGCGTCATCGGCAATCGCCCCCAGCTCCCCGTAGACTTGCTCAAAGTGCTCCAGCGAGGTCGACTCATAAGCGGTATCTTCGTCATAACCGGAAATCACATCGGCGATCGCTTCCCCCCGGCTGCCGGACACCTGGATCATCAGGCGCACCGTTGTCACGGCTGTTCCATCCGTAGCTACCACAAGCGCTTCATAGCTGTCCGCATGCGCAGCTTCAACCGTCCAGCTCAGCTTGCCCGTAGATGGATCGAGCACCGCGCCAGGCAATGGATCGCCCTGCAGCTCGTACGTGACCGTATCCGTGCTGCCGCTGTCTGTCGCAGAGAAGTCGTATTCGACCGTACTGCCGGCGAACAGCGACAGATTCATCCGGTCACCCGTGAGGTTGTTGAAGCTCGGCGGCGTCAGAAACTGGTCGGCCCGGATATCCATATAGTCGATATCGACCTGGGTGCCATCGCCTACGAGATTGAAGTAAGCCAGGAAGGTCCGGTTGGAGAAAGCACCGTAGGACACCTGGCTCTGCCCCATGTCAAACGAGATATACTGCCATTCTCCTTTTGTATCGGGAAGGGCCAGCGTCTGGAACGGCGCCATCTCCCGCTCGCGCTTCAGCTCCAGCTCGGCCCGACCGTTTGTGCGGATCTTCAGCGCAACCCGCGCCGTATCATTGCGGTTGATGAAGAATAGCTTGTATGCGGCAAACTGCGTCTGATTGTCGCTGGCCTCCGCCCGGATGAAGCTGCTCTCTCCTTCTGTCACGGTACGAATAAGATCCGTGTCGTACACCACTGCATTGGATCCATCAAGAATACTGTAGCCTTCCTCCAATTGGATCTTATAGCGGTTCTCATGACTTACAGGCTCTCTTACGGATCGGACCATGCTGTCCTCAGGCTCGTCGGCGACGGCCTCAGGAATGTGCAGCCACCAATCCGCACCGGTCGCTCGCCGGGTAACATCGCTATCGGAGCCGGAGCCGGCAAAATAAAAATTTGGCGCGACCCGCTCCTTGAAGCCTTTCATAAAATAAGGAGCGATCGCCTCCAGCTCTTCATCCGAATAGCCGAGTTGATACCGGTACACGTAGTAGAGATCCCACCCCGTTTCGGCCGTATACATGATACGCCCCTTGTATTCATCTGAGACGATAGCATATATGCGGGCCGGATCAGCTTCCGTCTCCATGGCCGTAATTGCTGGCGTCCATTGAATATCGTACCCTTGCTGGAACTGGAAGAAATAATCAACTCCCGCAAGAATCCGATGATCGAGAAAGGCATAGACCGACACCCCTTGATCGTCCTCGGTTACGGTGCCGTCTACCGGATCGACACGTGTTCCCTGCGCTTCGATCATCCGGGACAGCGCGATCATATTGGATACATCCCCGTCGCTGTGGGCCAAGTCGCGCCCCATCTCCACCAATTGGACATGCGGCTCTACCGGCTCGCCTGTCTCATCGTTTTGCGTCATTTCTCGGAACAGCCAGTAGATGGAGCCGGTATAGGTTTTGTCCGGCGCCGTATCATTGACCGTAAACCATTCTATCGCTTTGTCGTAGTTCGGTTTGTCATCCTTGAAAATATACGAAGCGATCGAGCCGTATAACGGATAATTATGCTGGTTCATGAACTTGTCGTTGAAGTCCAGAAATGTCCGAACCGTCGGGTCGATGACGTTGTTCGTAAACTTCTCTGTATCTTCCTCTGTCCACTGCAACGCTTCGGAGGAGGTGGTGTAGCGCAGAATCTCTGCTGCCATCACCATGTAATAAAGTGGAATCCCCGTATGAATGTGCGCATCGGCAAAATATTGATATTGGTTGGGATCCATCTGCTGCCAGACCCTGACGATCCGCATCGCATTGGAGCGGTAGACCTCGTTGCCTGTCACATAGTACAAGAACGCTTGCGTAAAGGCCCGCTTGCCGTCGGCAAATGCCATATCCTTGACGTTGCTCGCATTGTAGCTACTCTGCCGGACGGTTACGCCATCCAGCGAATTACTCATTGTGAAGCTCGTTTTGGCCTGATCCGTCTCCAATAAAGCCTCGTAATAACTGTACCAAGGCTCCTGCCGATTATCGATCTGATGCCGCACATTCTCCAGCACCTCCTTCGTGAAACCGACCCCAGGGTGGATGAAGCCCGTTTCGCTCACGACGCTAATAATCTGCACCTCTTGCTTCAGTCCGCTGATGGATGCCAGGACGGCAGCGGTCAAGCGATCCAGTTCTTCCTGTGTGATGCCTGTTTCATTTCCCGCTTCCAGTTCATCGATGGCAGCCTGCCCTTCCAGAAGAGCTTGCACCAGCAGGTCCCAAGCTGCTTCAGCATACGCCCCCTGACCACCCTGGACGATTTCCTGCGCACGGTCCAGTTGATAGAGCAGATCGTCCGTGAACAGCTCGCCCGGCTGCCGCTTTGCGCCATAGAGCTTCAGCTCGGCTACATTGAGATACCAGCGGTTGTCGTTGGTCACCTTCAGATACCGGTATGTCCCGTGTCCGTTAATCGTGAGCGTCTCCCATTGTCCTGTCGCTGCAGCATTGCTGCTGATCTTCTGCCAGGTCAGGCCATCATGAGAGCCTTCAATATAGGTACCTGCTAGTCTGGCCACCTGGTCTGACCTGGGCAGAATATAGGCACGTGAGAGTGACACGGCTTGGCCCTCGCCCATATCAATAACAACGTAGGTCCCGGCGCCATTATTATCCGGACCGTTCCAGTTCGCATGCGTGCCGGTGTTGCGATCCATCATAGCCTGTGCCAACGATAATCCGGATGGCGTTGCCTCCGTGCTGTAGCCCACCGTGAGCGTGCCATCCGCCCCCTTCACTGGAATCCCAAAACGAGAAGCATCGGACAGGAGGTCAAGATAATCTGCCGGCTCCTGTACTGCGATAACGCTTCCATCTGTAGTTTCAGTAGCGGGAGCGCCTGCATTTCCGTCTTCATCCGTATAAGTAATCGCAAAGCTGACCGGCTGTGCAAAGGCATACGGGCTCACCGTATGACTCGCTGTCCATGACAAGTTGTCCGCACTCGTCGCCTGTGCCGGAGCTCCACCTATAATTACGTTTACATTTTGGAGCGGAGTCGTAGATTGAAATGCCAACGTAACCGTATCGCCGGCTACAGCCTTCCCCTGGTCGTCATTACTGCTCGAAATCGACACGCTCTGAATCAAATCTGGTATCGCTTCCAATTCACCGAACAAACGAAGCTCGCTAAGATTGAAAATATTGTTTTGTCCTTCCGCCGTTATTTTCAGATAGCGGTACGGGGTCGTCTTATCCCCTTCGCCCACCGGAAGAACTTGCATATCCATCGTCGACACAGCACGACTGGAAGTCAACTCCTCCCAGTGAAACGCGTCCTCCGACCCGAGTACCCGTGCGCCATTAATCCGCCCCGGAAAGCTCTGTGTGTCGCTGTTGCGGCGAGCCTGCATATGAACCTCCGTGAGCTTGACACCCTTGCCTGCCCCGAAATCAAGGGTGAAAGCGCGTTCAGATTGCTCCCAATACAGATCTCCGATATGCGTGATATCGCTTCCATCTGTCAGGTTGCCAATATTGGCGATTGGACCAACAGCGTTGCGTGAGACACTGCCGGTCGCTGTAGCAAGCAACGGATAATTGAGCGACCCGTCAGACAGATAGGTCTCTTCAGCATAGGCCGGGACTGCCGGCAGCATCGGCACCAGCATGGCGATGGCGAGCAGCAGGGCTACCCATTGCCTTGACCTGAAACCCTTTGCTTTTTTGTTTCGCTTCATCTCATCATTCTCCTTTGTGGCAAGTTTGACGTTCCCTGAGCGCAAAGAGCGAGCTCTTGCAAGCTAGCAAGAGCTCTTAATCCCATTCACTCATCCTTTAATTGCGCCCGAAGACACACCTTTAACAAAATACTTCTGCAGCGTCAGGAAGGCAATCAAGACCGGAATCAGCGACATCGTCGTACCGGCGAAAATCATGTCCCAGCGGGAAGAGAACTCGCCTACATAGTAGAATAACTCGACGATCATCGTCTTCGGCTGCCCGGACGGCAGCACCAGCATCGGCATCAGGAAGTCGTTCCAGATCCCCAGCCCCTGCAGCACCACCATACTTGCTGTAACCGGGCCGAGCAGCGGGAACACCACCTTCCAGAAGATGCCCATCCGCGAGCAGCCGTCGATCTGCGCCGATTCCTCGATCTCCCGCGGCACGCCCTTGAGAAAGCTCGAGAACAGCAGAACGCCGAAGCCGACCGAACCCGCGATATAGATCATGATCGGACCAGCGAGGTTGCCGAACAGCCCCATTGTCTTCAGCTGTCTGAACAGCGGAATCATGTACACCTGGAACGGCACCATCATCCCGAACAGGAAGTAGATGTAGACGCCGTTGGTCCACCGGCTGCCCGTCCGCTCGATGGCATAAGCCGCCATCGGGATAATGACAATCATCGCGATAATGGAGCCGATCGTCAGGATGGCACTGTTCAGGATCGCGCGCGGATAATCCGTCTCCGTCAGCAGATAGGTGAAGCTTTCGGTATAGAAGCCCTTAGGCAAGGCAATGGCATCTCGCAGAATCTCGCCATTGGTCTTGAAGGCCGACATCAGATTAAAGAAAATTGGGAAAGCAAAGATGACGGCAATGACTAAGGTGACGGCAAACAGGATGATATCCGAAGTCTTAATTGGTTTTTTGACCTTTGCCATCTACATCTGCACCTCCCTCTTGCGGAGCACACGAATCTGAATCAGCGAGATAACAACGATGATCAGGAACAGTACCATACCGAGTGCAGTGCCGAAGCCCTGTCTGCCCTCACCGAACGCTACCCGGTAGATGATATAAGTGAGGGTCTCGGTCGCGAAGCCGGGACCGCCGTTGGTCATGACAGCAATCTGGTCGAACAGCTTGAGCGAATTGATCATGGCCAGCATGATGCAAACAGTCATCGCTCCGGCCAGTAGCGGGAAGGTAATGTGACGGAACTGCTTCCATCTGCCGGCTCCGTCAATGCTTGCCGCTTCCAGCAGCTCCTGTGGAATGCCTTGCAGGCCCGCCAGATAAATGATCATATAGTAGCCTGCGGATTTCCATACCGTGGACAAGATGATCGAAGCCATCGCATAATCCGGATTCCCCAGCCAATCGGCCTTGAGGGCGCTTAGCCCTGTCATGTCCAATAATTGATTGACCACGCCGAAGTTATAATTCAGGATAATCATCCAGATGAAGCCCATGATAATTCCGCTCATAAGCACGGGGAAATAGAAAATACTGCGAAAAAAATTGCGGAACCATCTAACTTTATCAACCAGTACAGCTAATCCAAGTGCCACGACATTTTCCAGTACGACTAGCGCAACGGCCAGCAGAATGGAATTCCAGATGGCATTGTGCACCCGGGGACTGTTCCAGATCTCGCGGAAGTTCTCCAGCCCGATGTAACGGATGTCGGGATTGATTCCGTCCCACGAGGTAAAGCTTAGGCTTATACTGCTGAATGTCGGCCACATCACAAATGCCGTATACAATACAAACGCCGGCAATATAAACCAGAAAGCATAACCTAGCCGCCAGGTTTTCTTTTTTTTCTTTTCCAGTGTGGCGTCCATGTTCTCTCCTCCTGCCTTCCTATTCCGTAGAAATCAAGACAACCTCCGCCATTCGGCAGAGGTTGTCTTGATACTTCAGCTCTCCTGAGTAGCTCGATTGGTGTTAAAGCGCATTGGCTCTAACGTTGTTGTCATATTCGGTATCCGCTTGCTTCATGTACTCGACGATATCGCCATCCTTGACGACGAGATCCTGCAGCTGCTTGTAGAACCAGTTGCGGAATTGCGGCGGAATCGCATTCTCACCAAACCACTGATTGATCATCATCGATTTCTCAATCGAGGAGTCGGCCACAATATCCAGAACCTGCTGCATCTCTTCGCTGGTTTCAATCTGAATCTTCTCGGCGGTCGACGGAATACTGCCGCTTGCTTCGAGGAACGGCTTGTAGTTCTCAGCGTCGAAGAAGAACTGGACAAACGCGGTGAATGCTTCAACCTTGGCCGGGTCCTTGGCGGCTTCAGCCGACAGCGACCAGCCTGCCAGGGTAGGCAATCCGTTGACCGTTACTTTGCCCTCTCTGTCCGGAATCGCGTAGAAGCCAAATTCAAAGTTAGGGTCGGCTTCCTTGATCTGCGTAATCATCCACGGACCGGAGAACAGCTGAGCCGCCTTGCCCGATACCAGAATGGATGCGGTTTGATTGTCAGCCGTGCTGAGCCAGCCTTTATCTACATAAGTGGTGAACAAATCCTTGTAATCGGTAATCGCCGCTACGACCTGCTCATCTGTGAAGCTTGCCGTCTGAGCCGTGCGCTTCGAGTTCCAGTCCGGGTCGTCAGCATAGACATGGTTGATCAGGAAGTAGTTGACCCAGAAGCCCATGTGGAACAGATCCTTGCCGCCGACAACGATGGGCGAGATACCGGTTGCCAGCAGCTTCTCCTGGATGTCCAGGAATTCGTCGTATGTTTTAGGCAGCTCGGTTACGCCGGCATCGGCATACGCTTGCTTGCTGTACAGGATGCCGTTAGGCGCATTGGCTCCAATCGGTGCATTGTAGAATTTGCCCTCGTACTCAGGCAGGTAGGCGAAGAGATCATGCAGCTCCTCCGGCAGCTCGGCCAGCTTGCCGGCATCGACAAACACCTTGGTGTCGCGCATCTCGATGATGTCCGGGAACTCGCCAACGGCGTCTTTGGTCTTCAGCCAGTCAAGATAAGAATCACTGGTCGTCTCACTGTAGTTGGTAATGGTGATGTGCGGATATTCCGCATTGAAGTCGTCCAGCATGTCTTCAAGCGCTTTCTTGCCCGCCGGGTCGCCGGTTGCATAACCGATGGAGATCGTCACTGGATCGGGACTGTTGTCAGGTGCTTCAGCGCCTTCGGCAGGCGGATTATTCGTTCCCGGATTGGCCGGCGGATTGTTGGTAGCGTTATTGCCCCCGCAAGCTGACAGAACCAGCGATCCGGCTAACAGCAGTGTACCCAGTTGCACATATTTCTTGCTCATCTGTTTGTGTGCCTCCCTTTTCGTAAACCTTTGATTGAAGTGATTGCCTTGATACAAGAGTACCATCTGACCACCGCACGTTGAATGAAGTTTTTTAAGCCTTGTATGCGGCATTTTTAAGCATTCCCCAAGGTGTAGCACCAGGAGACTTTCCAGGACGCCATAATTCTAAAAAAACCAGACCTAGTCCCTTAAAAAACTTCATGCCGGTTTTAACAGCGCTATGATACGCTTGCTTCGACTCCGAACTTACTGATGGCACGCAACTGCACCCTTTTGACGGAGGATCCTTCAAGAAAGGAGGCCATTGGAGCATATTATTTTGTTAACGCTTACAATATTTAAGGAGGTTTAATAAACCATGAAACATCCCGTACATCGATGGATTTCACTCCTCTTAACTGTCGCATTACTCGCAGTGCCTTGTTCTTTCTTCATTCTGCCTTCCGCCGCAGCGGCTGCAACGATTACCATCTCCCCCAATCAAAGCATACAACAAGCCATGGATCAGCTAGCCATTCAAGGCGGCGGCACGCTTTACCTTAATCCGGGTACGTATACCGTAGGCTATGGCGTCAAGGTCTGCAACAATTGCACCCTGCAAGGCGTTTCTGCTACGAACCGTCCGATTGTCAAACTGGCCTCGGGTAAAGACGAGCCTGTCATTACGACAGCGACTGTGCCTTTTACTAATGTTGGTGTCCGCCATGTCATCGTAGACGGAGGGCTGGCCGCAACAGAGCAAAATTACCCGGAATACTTCCATAAAGGTTCGGATGAATACAATCAGCGAATCTCCAGCGGCGCCGAGTCCAAAGCTGCCCTGGATGCCCGAATTGAAGCTGCGCGAATTAATGTCGTTGGCATTGACTTCTCCGATCGACACGCAGGTGTCATGAGCAGCGGGGCGACGATCGAGAACGCGCGGGTCCAAAACAGCGCTATGGGCGTAATTATTGGGCGTACGCACCAAGTCACTATCAAGGACAGTCAAGTGACCAACAACGGGGGGATAAACAAGTATTTCCACGGGCTCTATTTAAGCATTGTGGACCATGTGCTGGTGGAAGGATTGGATGCCTCCGATAACAAAACAGGGATGGGACTTAAGGTCACCGACTTTTATGATACCAACAACGAAGCGAGCATCATCATCCGCAACAGTAAGTTTAACAATAACTATGATCGGGGAATGACGGTCTACCACATGCAGAATCTTGTCGTGAACAATAATGAAGCGAACGATAACGGCAAATCAGGCATCAATTTGATTAATTGCAAAAACGGTTCGTTAACGAACAACACCGCGTTGAACAACCCGCTAGTCGTCAATGTATCCTACGATATCTGGCTGAATACGACGACAAACTTTACAATTAGCGGCAATGTGTTCGGCTCGAAGAGAGGCTTCTAGAGCTTAAGCGAACAAAGAGGAACCTGCAGTGGCCGCATGCAGGTTCCTTTTTGTTTATCTCAATCTCAATTTCTGCCAGCGTCCTGCCCCGCAAGCGGTATAAAACCCGAACGCCCCCGGTACCACCGCTCTTCATCCAGCAGCTGGTGGGCACCTCGCTGAAGCGTGGTCACCGCCTCATTGTGACTTGTACGAATCTCGCTCCTTGTCCATTCCGAAAATCCATCGATAGATCAGGCTGTGCTCGCCCTCTCCTCCCGCACAACCTTTACCAGAACGTCAGTCTCATGCGCCAGCACAATTTGAGTACAAGAAGAGGAACCCGCCAGCAGCAGGCAGGTTCCCAAGGTTCATCTATTCGCTAATCGTGTTGTTCGGCGTACTCAAAATAATCAAAATCCGCATGCTTGCGGAAGCCGGTCAAATCCTGGCAGCAGAGGCCCACGAAGGCCCCAGTAAACCACCCTTCCCGGCACGCTTCATCGGAGAGCGTACTCGCGTCCAGAACAGGACCTATCGGCTCATACTGGCTCTCTCCGCTGGTAGAATAGTAGAATTGCAGCTTGTCATGATCGACCTCGACCCGCAGCCATACTTTTGACGCATCTGCAGGCAGCGCCACATAGCCGACCGGATCACTGTATACCTTGTTCACAGCCGACAAGATGCTGATGCACTTGCCCTTGTCCTCATGGTGGGTGACATGGAGATAGTAATAGTTCTCCGTATCATAGAGGCAGATCAGGCCAGCGAGATGCTTGTAGCTTGTCGGTTCGAACGCCAAGCACGTGCTTGCGCTAAACTCGAATTCCTGCCAACGCCTGGCGATCAGGCTCTGACGATACTTGGAGCCCAGCCCCTCCCTGCCATAGAGCCGCAGATGACCTTCTCTGGCAGTGAGGGAATAGAAGGTTTCATCCAGCGGAATACGCAACGACTGAAAATGGATATCCAATGTCTTGGCATCAAAATCATCGCGCGCTGACCGGCTCGGAAACGGATGCGGCGGCAGGTTCGGAGCCGGGACCTCTGTATCCGGCAGCACCGTGCCATTCGCCAGCCGCAGCCAGCCGTCCTCTGTCCACTCGACCTTCTGAATGGCGGTCTCTCGGCCCAGCGTGTACTTGCGGTCGCCTTTCTCTGTCCGGTTCTCCAGCGCCCGACCGCATAGATGGACCATGTACCACTCGCCGTTTTGAGTTTCTACGAGGTCCCCATGCCCTGACTTCTGGAGCAACAGCTCCGGATGCTCACGCGCGGTCATCAGGGAGTTGCCCTCATAGGCTTCATAAGGTCCGAACAGCTCTCGAGAGCGCAGGATGGATTGGCCGTGCCCCTCGCCCGTGCCCGTATCGGCGGCGAACAGATAGTAATAGTCGCCCCGCTTGTAGATGTGAGGACCCTCCAGATAGATGTCCTCGCTGGCATAGATGGTGACCGGTTCGCCAATCATTCGCTGCTCCTGCGCATCGTACTCCTGAAGGACCAGATGACCCCGGTAGCGCTTAGGGATCCGGTGATCGGTCACCATGCTGATGATATATTTGCGGCCGTCATCATCATGGAAGAGCGACGGATCGAAGCCGTAGCTGTTCAGATAGATGGGCTCCGACCATTCGCCCGTGATATCGTCTGTCGTCACCACATAGTTGGGCGTATCGTACATGTTGACATAAAAGGAGTTGACGACCGTGAAGACCAGATAAAAGATGCCGTTGTCATATGTGAGGCAAGGCGCCCAAATGCCTTGTGAAGCGCCGATGCCCCTAAGATCAAGCTGCGAGACCCGGTTCAACGGACGGGTCAGCAGCTGCCAGTGCACCAGATCCTTCGAGTGATGAATCTGTACGCCGGGAAACCATTCAAAGGTCGAGGTCGCAATATAATAGTCCTCTCCGACCCGGATGACTGAGGGATCCGGGTTGAAGCCGCGCAGCACCGGGTTCTGAATGGTATGGCTTGCTTGCAGGCTTTTTCCTAGCATAGGTACTTCCATGAAGTAGTAATCCCCTGCTTTCTTTATAGACTTCCTCTATTTTTTCACAGGAAGCTTAGGAACAAAATGATCTTTTTTTAGATTGAAGTGCGGTTTTTTTAACTTATTTGCGTACCTCTTGCCGATAATCATTAGGCAGCTGCCCGTAGAGCTTCTTGAACATGTCGCTGAAATGCCGGGCGTTGTTGTAGCCGACCCGTTCTGCAATCTCATAGACCTTCAGGTCGGTACGCGACAGCAGCAAGAGGGCGTGCTTCATTCTCACTCCGGTGACATACGACTTGAAGTTCTGACCCGTATGCTTCTTGAAGAACGTACTGAAATAGTAAGGGTTCATATACGCCTGGCTTGCCATCGACTCCAGTGTGATCTCCTCAGCATAATGCTCCTCAATGTGCTGCTTGATCCGGGCAAGCACCAGATTTTCCCGATGACTGCCATCGGTATGAATGGCCTCGTGAACTGTACGAAACATAGCCTTGAACTCCTGTCCTAGCTCCTCGAACGTCCGGCTGGCTGCCAAGCGCTGCTGGAGCGTACGTTTGTCCAGCGTCTCCTCAGGCAAGGTGAGACCCGACTTGGCCAACTCCTGAATCATAGTGACAATCGAAGACAGGCAAGCGCTAATAGCCAACTGCGGGTGCCCCCATGTCTCATGTCCAAGCTCATGCAGCCAGCCGTTGAGGGCAGCCTCCAGCTCCGGCCACCCGGTCGACGTCAAATCACCAAGCGCCGTCCAACGCAGCTCGTAAAGCGGCTTGTCGGTGCGACCTGAAGGCGCCTGCGCCGTATAACGCAGAACCTTGCCCAAGCCGGCAAAAAATTTCAAATGCAGCATTTGCTCTGCCTGAGCATAAGCCTCCTCCAACCGATTAATACCTGCTGCCGCTCCGCTCACAGCAACCGTCGCCTCCAGCTTGAGAATGGCAGAAATTTGCTTGCGAATCTCCTCGGCAAGCATGCCGGCAGAGGTCTCTGTCCGGTGATGGACGATCATCACATGCCGCTCATTCTTCTGAAAGACAAATCCCCTGTTCGCTGCCGTCACCATTTCCTCCAGGATGTTGCCGATGGCAAAAGCAATCAAACGGCTCTCCTTCTCCCCCCAGCGCTCCGTACTGTGATCCATCTCCGCTTCCAGTAACAACACATTCAGATACGGTCCTGGCAAAAGTGTCTCCAGACGCGACCGCTCTTCCGTATTGCGAAGGGGGACCCCGTCAACAAGCTGGCCAAGAGCCGCCTGGAGCTCCTCATGCCGATGCTTCCGCTCCAGATGCTCCAGCTTGCCCCGACGCTGCTCCTCTTGCAGGTCCTCATCGATAAGCGAAGCGGCATGATGCAGAGACTTTTCTAGCTGCTGCTTGACGACCGGCTTGATCAAATAATCAATTGCTCCGTATGCAATCGCATCCTTGGCATACGTGAATTCCTGGTAAGCGCTGATGAAGATCACCTTGACGGACAGTCCCCGCTCTTTGACCTCCCGGATAATATC
>Ga0160464_100633_pt1 | contig 22139 bp, 21 predicted proteins | sample HID1971I_E11MG_FD_108275 | JGI IMG/M metagenome (GOLD analysis project Ga0160464, IMG submission 108275) | Enriched millipede-associated microbial communities from UW Madison campus, WI, USA - HID1971I_E11 MG | ecosystem: Host-associated > Arthropoda: Insects > Digestive system > Unclassified ... | reverse complement strand
GATCACCCTGAATGACGGTCGCGAAATCCAGGCCGTCGACACCCCGAAATTTGACGAAGATTCGGGCTTCTACGAATTCCAACAGCTTGACGGCAAGCGCACCCGCATCAACAAAGATCAGGTTCGCACCGTTAAAGACCTGTAAGCCTCGACGCTTGCACACAAGGCCCGCCTCGCGCGGGCCTTGTTGTTTCTGGGGGTTACCAGTCGAGGGTGATCCGGCTGCGGAAACTGCGTTCTTCACCGCTCACCGGGTCGATAAACCGCACGCCTTGGGCCAGCAGTTTCAGGGGGTTGGCGTAGTCATCCTCAGCATCCTTGATCACCTCGGGGTAGAACGGGTCATTGCAGATGCTCGCGCCGAGCGCGGTCATGTGCACGCGCAGCTGGTGCTTCTTGCCGGTCACCGGGAACAGGCCGTAGCGCCATAAACCAGCGTTTTTCTCTCTTACTTCAACGGCTGTCTCAGTGTTGCTGGCGCCCGGCCCCTCCTGCATGCGAAAGAATGGTTCGCCATCCACCAGCCGGCTTTTATGCACCAACGGAAAGCTGAGGTTCGGCAAGGCTGGGGCGATGGCTTCGTAGATTTTATCGATACGCCGCGTGGGAAACAGTTGCTGATACGCCGAGCGGCTTTGCGGGTTGGCCGAGAACAGCACCAGCCCCGCCGTATGCCGGTCGATACGGTGCAGGGGCACCAGCGCGGGGTTGTCCAGGCGCCGGATCAGGCGACGCAGCAGCGTCTGCTCAACGTACTCGCCAGCAGGCGTAACCGGCAGGAAATGCGGTTTGTCCGCCACCACCAGGTGTTCATCGGCGTACAGGATGCTTTCCTGTACCGGGATCACTTTCTCGTTGGGCACTTCGCGAAAGTAATAGATGCACAGGCCTTCCTTGTAGGCCAGGTCCAACCTGATCGGGCTGCCATTGATATCCAGAACCCTGCCCCGCGCAATCCGGTCCAGCCATTGTTCGCGGCCGATGGCCGGGAAGTGCTCGCACAGGCAATCGAGCACCGTCGCCCATAGGCCTGGGGGCAGATACAACGTACTGGCTTGGTGCTGGGAAGGGGAAAAACCGGAAGTGGACATGCAGATGCTCGAAGCCTGGGAAACAGGCGGGCATTATCCCGCATGGCGCACGATTGCCTAGGGCCTATCTCAGGCCTTGGCCAATTGCGCCCGCAGGACCGGCGACGCGCTCGCGGCCTCGGTAAACTCCTTGAGCCAGCGCAATACGTCCACCGCTTCCCAACGGCCTGGATCATACAGTGCGTAAAGCAAGCCCTGGTAACCCACCACATCCAGTTGCTTGTGATAACCGGCACGCTGGAACAGCGCCTCGATTTCCGCAAAGCAGGTGTTGAAATGCACCTTGTTAAACGGCGTCTTGCCTTCCGTGACCAGGCCATCGAGGCGCAGCTCGTTTACCGCGTCGCGCACGACGTCGGCGGACATGCGATTGACGCTGCTCTTCAGTTGTTCAACATTCACCACGGGCGTTCCCTCTATTCAATCGCTGTACGAATATACAGTAACGTAATATTTGGAAACTCGCCATCGCATAAATATCAGCGCAGGAAGGCGACGACCTGATCACTGTCGAATGGCCAGTCTAGTTCCGCCCCGGTGTCAACCCGTAGCAGTACCGGGATCCTTAGGCCGTAGGCTTGGGTCAGGTCTTCTGGATCGGCGATATCGATCAATTCAACCATCAGACCGTGGTCGACCAACGGCATGAGGACCTCTTCCGCAAGTTCACAAAGGTGGCAACCCAGGGTGCCGAACAGCTGGCATTCAGGAGGCATGACGAAAGAACCCGGTCAGAAAAACAAGTGATCATTCTAAACCCGCTCGCCCCATGAAATCCCATTGCCGACAAAACACCTGACCCAGGTCACCATGGCCTATAACTGATTCAGCGATTCTCGCGGCTTTTTTGCCCACTCACCTGCAACGGAGATGCTTGTGTTTGCCAACCTGCTGATCATTCTGGCCTCATCCCTGGTGGTGATTGCGCTGTTTCGCCGGCTGCAACTGCCGCCCGTGCTGGGCTACCTGTGCGTGGGCCTGGCGGTGGGTCCGACTGCTCTGGACTGGGTGAACGATAACGAGGACCTGCCGGACCTGGCCGAGATGGGCGTGGTGTTCCTGCTGTTTTCCCTGGGGCTGGAGTTTTCCCTGTCGAAAATGTTTGCTCTGCGCCGCGTGGTGTTTGGCCTGGGCAGTTTGCAGGTGCTGGGCTGCGGGGCGCTGCTGGGTGGCCTACTGATGGGCTTTGGCCTGGCGCCGGGCATCGCGCTGTTGCTGGGTGCAGGGTTGGCGTTGTCGTCCACGGCCATCGTCAGCAAGGAATTGACCAGCCTCGGTGAGATCTTCAGCAGCCATGGCCAGAATGCGATTGGCGTGCTGCTGTTCCAGGACGTGGTGGCGGTATTGCTGCTGACGCTGGTGCCAGTGTTCGCCGGCAGCAGCGACCAAGCCTGGTACTGGGCGCTGCCGCTGACCCTGGGCAAGACTGTGGTGTTGTTCGTGGGCCTGCTATTCGCCAGCCGCTGGTTGCTGCCGCGGTTGTTTCGTGAAGTCGCGGCGTCCCATTCGGCGGAGTTGTTTGTATTGCTGGCGCTGGTGATTGTGTTGCTCACGGCCTGGCTCACCCATCTGCTCGGCCTGTCCCCTGCCCTTGGGGCGTTCCTGGCCGGCATGTTGCTGGGTGAAAGTCATTATCGTCACCAGATCGAAGCGGATATCCGACCGTTCCGAGACATTCTGCTGGGGCTGTTTTTTGTCAGCATCGGCATGTTGATCGACTTGCAGCTGTTCATCAGCCATAGCCTGTTGATCCTCGGCCTGACCCTCACGCTGATGCTGGTCAAAGGTTGCGTAGTCGCCACACTGGTCAAGCTGCGCGGCAGCGACACTGAGACCGCCTGGCGCAGCGGCCTGGCCCTGGCCCAAGGTGGCGAGTTCTGTTTTGCGTTGATGGCGCAGATGCAACAGAGCCGGCTGATTCCAGATCAATTCAACGGGCTGCTACTGGCCGCCACGTTCTGTTCGATGCTGTTGACGCCATTGCTGTTGCGCGCCGCGCCGGCCATTGCCCTGCGCCTGCACCGCAAGCCCAACCAGCAGGTGCAACTGGAGCAGATCACCGCGCTCAATGCGCAACTGCACGGGCATGTGGTGATTTGTGGTTATGGTCGGGTGGGCCAATCCATCGGGCGTTTTTTGCGCCGCGAACACCAGGCGTTTATCGCCCTGGATGACGACCCCGCACGCGTACACGAAGCCGCCACCGAGGACAGCAGCGTGCATTACGGCGACTGCCGCCGTGGCGCCTTGCTCAGTGCCGTCGGCCTGGAGCGGGCGCGGTTGGTGGTGATCGCCGTAGACAACAGCGATGTCGCCCTGCTGGTGCTCAAGGAAGCGCGGCGGATCAACCCTGAGGTGCCGATCCTGGTGCGCACTCGCGATGACAGCCAGTTGGCTGAGCTCAAGGCCGCCGGTGCCAGTGAGGTGGTGCCTGAGCTGCTGGAATCAAGCCTGATGCTCGCCTCCCACGCGCTGATCCTGCTGGGCCTGCCGGACCAACAGGTACAGGCGCGGGTCGATGAAGTGCGGCACAACCACTATCGCCTGTTGCACGGATTCGATCCGCAGCCCCGCACGGACGAAGAGGCGCCAATCAATCCTGACTGACTGCGCCAATCTTGTGGATCGACAGGTCGGCACCGTAATACTCTTCTTCCTGGCTCAGGCGCAGGCCGTGCATGCGCTTGATCGCGCCGTACACCAGCAAGCCGCCGCCAAAGGCCACCACCACGCCAAGGCCGGTGCCGATCAACTGGCTGATCAGGCTCACGCCGCCCAGCCCACCCAGGGCGGTCTGCCCGAAGATGCCGCAGGCGATACCGCCCCACACCCCACATAAGCCATGCAAGGGCCATACACCCAGCACGTCGTCGATCTTCCAACGATCCTGGGCAGCGATAAAACACCACACAAACAACCCTCCGGCAATGGCCCCCGTGACCAGCGCGCCCACCGGGTGCATCAGGTCGGAACCGGCGCAGATCGCCACCAGCCCGGCCAATGGGCCGTTGTGCAGGAAGCCCGGGTCGTTACGCCCGATCACCAGCGCGGCAACGGTGCCGCCGACCATGGCCATCAACGAATTAACCGCCACCAGGCCACTGACCCCATCCAGGGTTTGCGCACTCATCACGTTAAAGCCAAACCAACCCACGATCAGGATCCACGACCCCAGCGCCAGGAATGGGATGCTCGACGGCGCAAACGCCACCAGGCGCCCTTCTCGATAACGCCCGTTGCGCGGGCCCAGCAGCAACACGGCTGCCAGCGCCAGCCAACCGCCCATGGCGTGTACCACCACGGAACCGGCAAAGTCGTGGAAGCCGGCACCAAAGGTTGCGAGCAGCCAGGCTTGCAGGCCGAAGTTGCCGTTCCACACCATGCCTTCGAAAAAGGGGTAGATGAACGCCACGATCAGCGCGGTGGCGCACAGCTGAGGAGCAAACTTTGCCCGCTCGGCAATACCGCCAGAAATGATGGCCGGAATCGCCGCGGCAAAGGTCAGCAGGAAGAAAAACTTCACCAGGCCGTAGCCATGATCGGCACTGATCACGGCTGCTGGTTGCATGAAGTTCACGCCATAGGAGATCCAATAGCCTATAAAGAAATAGGCCAGGGTTGAGATCGCAAAGTCACTGAGAATTTTCGACAAGGCGTTGACTTGGTTCTTCTGGCGCACCGTGCCGACTTCCAGGAAGGCAAAACCGGCGTGCATGGCCAGGACCATGACCGCACCAATCAGGATGAACAGGGTGTTGGAGCTATGGACAAGGGTGTCCACCGCACTTTTCAAATTTTCCATGGAGGTTGGCAGGCCTGCATCAAGGCAAAAAGCACCAAAGCGGTTCAAGCCAGGGTTTTGCGCACTAAATTGGCACCGGTAACCCCACCCTTGATAAGAGGGCGTGAACCGCTTTAGCGCAGCGATCAACACACAGGCCGTTGCCGATAGGGTTTTTCCGCGGGTTTGAGTGATTTAGGGTAAGGTTTTTCAAGGCTTGCGCCACGACCGCCCGGATTCAGCGCAGGCCCAAGGGCCTGCGCACCAAGGCAAAGCAAAAGCTGTACCACACAATTGCACTGAACCTTCGGCGAACCCCGCGACTCGAAACCACACGTACAGATCAGCCACACACGGAGACAACCATGGCCGGTAAAACAGCAAAGACTGCTCAAGAGATACTGATGGCGGATTTTCAAACCCTGGTCAGTGATACCGAAAGGTTGCTGGACGACACCGCTGTGCTGGCCGGTGACCAGGCCGATGAGCTGCGCACCAAGATCCACGAGAGCCTTCTCAAGGCCCGCGAGACCCTGCAGTTGACCGAAGACTCGCTGCGTGAGCGCAGTCAGGCGGCGATCACTGCCACTGAAGACTACGTACAAGCCAACCCATGGCAGTCGGTCGGTATCGCTGCCGGCGTGGGCTTTTTGATCGGTCTGCTGGCTACAAGGCGCTAACTATCATGTCTATCGGCGAATCCAGCTCATCAACGAGCGCACACTCTTCAGGAACCAGTTCCACCTCCCGACGCCTGGGCGCTGCTGTGCTGGGCTTGCTGCACAGCCATGTGGAATTGTTCGGCATCGAATTGCAGGAGCAAAAGGCCCGCACCGTCAGCCTGTTGCTGTTTGCCGGGCTGGCGCTGGTGTTTGCCCTGCTGTTGCTGGTGGGGCTGTCGACGCTGGTGATGATCCTGGTATGGGACACCGGCTACCGACTGACCGGGATCATCTGTCTCTGCGTGTTCTACAGCCTGGCCGCCGCGTTCTGCGGGGTGCGCTTGAAAGCGGCGGTGTTCGATGAGTCCACGCCCTTCCACGCCACGCTTGAAGAGCTGGCCAATGACCGGGAGCGCCTGCTGCCATGAGCATGACTGAGATCCCGCAAAACACCTCCCGCCGGGAAATGCGCAAGGCCCTGATCCGCCTGCGCATGGAAATGCACCGCCAGGAAATCCGCCATGAGTCCCAGCAACTGATGGCGCCCCTGCAAAAAATGCGCAATATGCGCCACAATTGGCAGGACAGCCTGGGCATCAAGCACGCGCCACTGTGGGGCGTAGCGGCGGTGACGCTGATGGGCTTCTTTACCGGCAAGGGCGCCAAAGGTGGCAGTATCAGCAGCGTGACGCGACTGGTACGGTTAGGTGCCGGGTTGATCCCGCTGATCAAACTGGCTATGCAAGGCGCTTCGCGCAAAAACTGACCTGCGTGAGTCAAAGACCGTAATGACCCGATATGTCCTGGTCATTGCGGTTTTTTGCGCTGCCTGTTAATTGATATCGACACTGGCGACCGTTGGATTCGCTTGCCCCAGCGAGGCCGAACCGGGAAGCTGGACCTGTCATTCACCGTACGGAGAGTACCCGCCTTGGATTGGCCCACCCTGCTGACCCGCGAACGCCTTGGAAAGCCGCTGCACAGCCCGGAAGAACTGGGACGCAGCCCCTTTCACAAGGACCACGATCGCATTATCTTCTCCGGTGCATTCCGGCGCCTGGGGCGCAAGACACAAGTGCACCCGGTATCGAGCAATGACCATATCCACACGCGTCTGACCCACTCGCTGGAAGTCAGTTGCGTCGGGCGTTCCCTCGGCATGCGCGTGGGCGAAACCCTGCGCAGCGCCCTGCCCGACTGGTGCGACCCGAGCGACCTGGGCATGGTGGTGCAATCGGCCTGCCTGGCCCATGACATCGGCAACCCGCCGTTCGGACACTCCGGTGAAGACGCCATTCGCCACTGGTTCCAGCAGGCCGCCGGGCGCGGCTGGCTGGATGACATGACCAGCGCCGAACGCAATGACTTCCTCAACTTCGAAGGCAATGCCCAGGGCTTTCGGGTACTGACCCAGCTTGAATACCATCAGTTCGACGGCGGCACGCGGCTGACCTATGCCACCTTGGGGACTTATCTCAAATACCCCTGGACTGCCCGCCACGCCGACTCACTGGGCTACAAGAAACACAAGTTCGGCTGTTACCAGAGCGAGCTGCCGATTCTTGAGCAGATCGCCCACAAGCTCGGCCTGCCCCAACTGGAAGAGCAACGCTGGGCCCGTCACCCCCTCGTTTACCTGATGGAGGCCGCCGACGACATCTGCTACGCGCTGATTGACCTGGAAGACGGCCTGGAAATGGAGCTGCTGCAGTACGCCGAGGTCGAGTCGCTACTGCTGGACCTGGTCGGCGATGACCTGCCACAAACCTATCGCCAGTTGGGCCCGCTGGACTCGCGGCGCCGCAAACTGGCGATCCTGCGTGGCAAGGCCATCGAACACCTGACCAACGCGGCAGCAAGGGCGTTTGTCGAACAGCAGGACGCCCTGCTCGCCGGCACACTGCCGGGCGACCTGGTCGAGCACATGCACGGCCCGGCAAAACGCTGCGTACTCGATGCCAAGGACATGGCGCGCAAGAAAATCTTCCAGGATAAACGAAAGACGCTGCATGAAATCGGCGCCTACACCACCCTGGAAATCCTGCTGAACGCCTTCTGCGGTGCGGCCCTGGAACAACATGGCGGGCGTACCCCGTCGTTCAAGAACAGGCGCATTCTCGATTTACTGGGCAATAGCGCACCGGACCCGGCCTGGCCATTACATGCTTCGTTCCTGCGGATGATCGACTTCATCGCCGGCATGACCGACAGCTACGCCACAGAAATGGCGCGGGAAATGACCGGGCGCTCCAGCCCTCAATAACAACTCGACCACGCATCCTGTTCCCTGAAGAGAATCGCCCTACGATGGGAACAGAGCGGCCTGATCGAATTCGTACATACACCCGAAGAATAATCACGCACGCTCTTAACGGACCAGCCGAGCAACTCCTCCCCCATCGACGCTTGACTCACTGTGTGTTCTCTATGCCCAGATACCCTCTTCGTATTCTTTTGGTGGAGGATCACCCCTTTCAGCTCCTGGCCACCCAATGCCTGCTCAAAAGCTTCGGTTTCGACCAACTGACGCCCGTGGAAAATGCCGAGCAGGCCATACGCTTGATGAGCCAGTCCGAACACCCCTTCGATCTGATGCTATGTGACCAATGCCTGCCTGACTTGCCCGGGCTTGAACTGGTAGAAATCGCCAGCCGCCAGCGCTTTATAACCAGTGCGATTCTGTTGAGCGGGTTACCCCCGGCGGAACTGATTAATCTGAAGATGCAAGCCTTGCAACGAAATCTCCCGCTTCTTGGCTACTTATCAAAACCATTGAACAAAGATCAACTTGAACACTTGATTGCCTCGACTTTCACTTATCGAATGTAGGAAATTAAACATTTCCACTAGAGAAAACCGACGTGAGGCTAATCGCAAATACCAAGGCGCCATTACATGACGCCATCATGTCCAAAATGCTTACATACACCTCCATCACACCTAGCAACTTGTAGGTGCATGCCTTTTCTAGCGTAGGAACTTTCCTGTTTTGCTTCTACCGCCCTAAGGCTTCATGCTGCCCCCTCACCTTCTGAGCTAATGTGCCCGCTTTATTTGCACCTGCATGGAATGTGATTATGAACTCTGTTTTTATTATCGATGACCACCCGGTTATACGACTCGCCATCCGAATGTTGCTGGAACACGAGGGTTACAAGGTCGTTGGCGAAACAGATAACGGATGCGATGCCATACAGATGGTGCGTGAATGCCTTCCGGACCTGGTGATTCTCGACATCAGCATTCCCAAACTTGATGGCCTTGAAGTCCTCTGCCGCTTCAACGCGATGAACACATCGATGAAGACGCTGGTGCTGACGGCCCAGTGCCCTACGCTCTTTGCCACGCGATGCATGCGTTCGGGCGCCGAGGGGTACGTGTGCAAGGAGGGGGATCTGAGCGAGTTGCTCAGCGCTATTCGCGCGGTGCTGTCGGGTTATAACTACTTCCCCAGCCAGGCGCTGAATAGTCCCGGCACCGAAGGCATGGACGCCCAGGAGCTGGAACTCTTCAAAACAGTCAACGACCGCGAACTGATGGTGCTGCAACTGTTTGCACAAGGTCGTACCAATAAGGAAATAGCCAAGGGTATGTTTCTGAGCAATAAAACTGTGAGCACTTATAAAAAGAGGTTAATGCAGAAACTCAAGGCCAAATCCTTGGTAGAACTCATCGAGATGGCAAAACGAAACGCGCTAGTGTGAGAAAGCGGATGCCCAGGCGTATAAAGGACTATCTGATTATATTGAGTGCCGGTTTGTGCTTCAGCACCACTGTACTCGCGGAGCACCAAACCAGCCCGGAACACTTCACCCTCTTGAGTCGTGCCGGAGCCATTCAACTAGACACTCATTTTGACAAGGCTCAGCGCCAGTGGCTGCAGAACAAACGTGAACTGGTGCTGGGTACCTCCGCACCTGACTACCCGCCTTTCGATCTCACGTCCAGCGGTCATGATTACGAAGGCCTCACCGCTGATTACGCTGGGTTGCTGGCCAAGGCGCTCTCCTTGCCCATCAAGGTCATGCGCTACCCGTCACGCAAGGATGCCATTCGAGCTTTGGAGGCCGGGGAGATAGATTTATTGGGCTCCTCCAATGGCTTTGAAGCCGCAACCCCCAATCTCATCCTGTCTGAACCCTACGCCGTGGACCAGCCTGTACTGGTCACCCGCGAGGGAGAAACCCGCAGTCTGAACGACGGCCTGGAAGGGCTACGCTTGAGCCTTGTCTACCATTACCTGCCCCTCAACGAAGTAGAGAAGCTGTACCCCAATGCGGTCATCCGCGCCTATCCGTCTTATCAGAATGCCTTGAATGCAGTGGCGTTCGACCAGGCGGATGTGTTTCTTGGCGACACCATTTCCACCCATTACATGATCAACAAGGGTTATCTCAAAAATATCCGCATGGCCAACTTCGGCAAGCATGAAGCTTATGGTTTCAGCTTTGCTACGCGCCAAGACAATCGGATCCTCCTGAGCATTGTCGACTCAGTCCTGGCAGCCGTGCCCGTCAACGAACGGGATAGCATCGCCAAACGCTGGAGCGCCGGCAGCGATATCCTGCTGACCGATAAGAAACTGCAACTGACCCAGCGTGAAGAACGCTGGCTCAAAGAGCATCCTGTGGTGAAGGTGATCGTGAACGAAACCTTCGCGCCACTCACCTTCTTTGACGCGGACGGCAATTTTCGCGGGATTACCGCCGACCTCCTGGAGCTGATACGCCTGCGTACCGGCCTGCGTTTCTCGATCGAGCGCGGACGTAACGTCAATGCAATGATCGAGCAAGTCACCAGCCAGAAAGTCGATATGATCGGCGCTATCGTCCCGAGCAACGAAAGAGACTCGCAGCTCAATTTCAGTCGCCCTTACCTTGAAAATTCCTACGTACTGCTGACGCGCAAAGAGCCCGGCGCGCCCTCGAATATGGAGCAAATGGCCGGCAAGCGCCTGGCGATAACCCAAGGCAATCCCCTGGCCGCGAGCTTGAGCACGGACTTCCCACAGATTCACCTGGTGGAAACCAGCGATACGTTCCGGGCGGCGGAATTGCTCGCCCAGGGGCAAGTGGACGGTGCCGTGAACACTCTGGTCATCGCCAACTACTTCCTGTCTTCCCAGGTTTTCCAGGACAGGCTGCAAATCAGCGCCAGCATCGGCACGACCCCCGCCACATTCACCTTGGCCACATCGCGCCAAGCCACGGAATTGAGTTCAATCCTCGACAAGGCGCTGCTCAGCATCGCCCCGGATGAAATGGGCGTGATCAACAGCCGCTGGCGTGGCTACACCGCCGCGTCCGACAGCTACTGGCGCAACTACCACCAACTGATAGCGCGGATCATCATCGGCACCGGGCTCCTGCTGTTGATCTCCTTGACCTGGAACGCCTACATGCGCCGCCAGATCAAGCACCGCAAAATGGCCGAGCGCGCCCTCAATGATCAGTTCGAATTCATGCGCGCACTGGTCAATGAGACGCCACACCCGATCTACGTGCGCGACCGCAATGGCCTGCTGCAGACCTGCAACGACAGCTATCTGCAGGTATTCGGTGTGAAGCGCGAAGACGTGATCGGCAAAAGCGTGACCCAGATGAGCATGGCCCTGGAGTCGGAGGCGGCGCAATACCACGCGGACTATCAGCGCGTGGTGGCCGAGGGGAACCCACTGATCCTGGACCGCAGCCTGCATATCCATAAGAAGAAACTGACCATCTACCACTGGATCCTGCCCTACCGGGACTCCACCGGCGAGGTTCAGGGCATCATCGGTGGCTGGATCGACATCAGTGACCGGCGCCAGTTATTCGATGAGCTACGTGCCGCCAAGGAGCGCGCCGACGAGGCCAATCGCGCCAAAAGTACGTTCCTTGCCACCATGAGCCATGAGATCCGCACGCCGATGAATGCGGTGATCGGCATGCTCGAACTGACGCTCAAGCGCGCCGACCAAGGGCACCTTGATCGCCCGGCGATTGAAGTGGCATACAACTCGGCCAAGGACCTGCTGGAATTGATCGGCGATATCCTCGATATCGCGCGTATTGAGTCCGGTCGTCTCAGCCTGGCCCCGGAGCGCGTCAACCTGCGAGAGGTGATCGAGTCGGTCGTGCGCGTCTTCGACGGCCTTGCGCGTCAGAAAACCCTGAGCCTGTTGCTGGAGTTCAAGCCCGACCTCAATGACATCGAGGTGCTGATAGACCCCCTGCGCTTCAAGCAAGTGCTCTCGAACCTCGTGAGCAACGCGATCAAGTTCACCGAACACGGGCAGGTGAAAATCAAAGTAGAGATACAGCCTACCCAGGCGCCGGAGCAGATCGAGTTGAAGCTCGTCGTGGAGGACACCGGCATCGGCATCAACAGGGAAGACCAGTTGCGCCTGTTCGAACCCTTTGCCCAAGCCGACAACTCTGGGCACCTGGCCAGGAGCGGTGCGGGGTTGGGATTGGTCATCTGCCGCAGCCTGTGCGAAATGATGGGCGGTCAATTAAGCCTCAGTAGCGTGCCCCTGGTAGGCACCCAAGTGCACGTCAACCTCAGGATGCCGCGCCTGAGCCCGGTCCAGGCGCTGGGAGAGCACACGCCTGAGACGCCGGCCCGCACACCCGTGCTGAACGTGCTGGTGGTCGACGATCACCCGGCGAACCGCCTGCTGATGTGCCAGCAACTGGGCTACCTGGGCCATCAATTCACCGCCGCCGAGCACGGCGCAGCCGGATTCCAGGCCTGGCGCCAGGAACGTTTCGACCTGGTGATCGCCGACTGCAACATGCCTATCATGAATGGCTACGAGCTGAGCCGTTCAATCCGCGAATACGAGCAACGGGAACAATTACCTGCCTGTGTGGTGCTGGGTTTTACCGCCAATGCCCAGCCGGAGGAAAGGCTACGGTGCGTGCAGGCCGGCATGGATGACTGCCTGTTCAAACCCATCAGCCTGACCGTGCTGGAGCGGCAGTTGGCGCAGATCGCCCCTCAACCGGCAAGCACACGACTGGACCTGGGGTGCCTGGAGGCCCTGACCGGCGGCGATCCGCAATTGAGTCGACGCTTGCTGGAAGAGCTGTTGAGCAGCAGCCGTCAAGACCGCCAGGCACTCATGGACCTGCTGAGCGGTAAAGCCTCGCTGACGGACATCATTGAGCAGGCCCACAAAATCAAGGGAGCTGCCCGTATCGTTCAAGCCACTTCGCTGGCCGGGCAATGCGAAGCACTGGAACAAGCCTGCTCGCGCAATGAGCATTGGACTGCGATCGAAACCGGTATCAAGGCCCTGGAAAAACTCATGCTGGAACTGGAGAGGGTCCTGCAAATTCAACTGGATGACCTGGACAGTCTGTAAGCGCCTGAACGCTGTAGGAGCGAGCAAACTCTCGCTCCTACAGAACACGGCATCAGCGCGCTTGTCTCAGCAATCGGTCAACCGCAGGAAGATGGCTGCCAGCTGTTCAATCCCCACTTGGTCCTGAGGTGTAAAACGGCCCAGCAACGGGCTATCGAGGTCGAGGACGCCGACCAGTTGACCGTCCTTGACCAACGGCACCACCAATTCGCTGTTGGAAGCGCTGTCACAGGCGATATGCCCCGGGAAAGCATGCACATCCTCCACGCGCTGGGTTTGCCGTGATGCCGCCGCCGCGCCACACACCCCGCGTCCGAAGGGAATTCGCACACAAGCGATCTGGCCCTGGAATGGCCCAAGCACCAGTTCGTCATTGCGATTGAGGTAGAAGCCTGCCCAATTCAAGTCATCCAACTGATTGAACAGGAACGCGGAAAACTGCGCACTGTTGGCAATAAAGTCCCGCTCATCGGCGAGCAACGACTCAAGCTGCGCGCACAGCATGGCATAGCCATCTAGGCCGGTACCGGCCTGTTGTAAATCGATCATGGTTGACGTTCCAGCAATTTAAGACCCACCCAGTAACGGGCGAACTGATAGGCACAGCGGCCATTGCGGTTGCCGCGGCCGGTAGCCCAACGCACCGCCAGCACATCGAGTTGTTCGTCGCGCTGCCACTGCAAGCCAGCCTTGCCGGCCAACTCGCCGATCCAATGTTCCACCACATCCAGGAAGTGCTCCTGGGTGAATGGGTAGAACGATAGCCACAAGCCAAAACGGTCCGACAAGGCAATCTTGTCTTCTACCGCCTCACTCGGGTGCAACTCGCCATCCACGCGTTTCCAATTGTCATTGTCGCTCTGGTTTTCCGGCACCAGGTGGCGACGGTTGGATGTGGCGTACAGCAGCACGTTTTCCGGCGCCTGCTCAAGGGAACCGTCGAGCACGCTCTTGAGCACACGATAGTCGCCTTCGCCGGCTTCGAACGACAGATCATCGCAAAACAAAATAAACCGCTGTGGTAGCTTGACCAACTGCTCGACCACCCGTGGCAGGTCGGCCAGGTGGTCTCGCTCGATTTCGATCAAACGCAAGCCCGCCTTGGCATGCTGGGCGAGCAAGGCGCGTACCATGGAGGATTTTCCGGTGCCGCGCGACCCCCACAACAACGCATGATTGGCGGGCAAGCCATCGAGGAACTGCTGGGTATTACGCGCCAGTTGTTCACGTTGCTTGTCGACGCCGATCAGGTCCGACAGGCGCATGTCCAGGCTCACTTGCAGCGGCAACAGAAAGCCACTGCGCCCTTCGCGCTGCCAACGGGCGGCCAGGCATTGATCCCAGTCGATGGCCTCGCGCAGGGCGGGCAACAAGGGTTCCAGGCGCGCGAGTACCGCATCGGCCCGCTCAAGGAAGGCATTCAATCGAGAATCCATGACTATTCCTCTGGCAAGTTCTTGTAAAAGATGGCGTATTAGCAACCCTGCGACACACCGCATGAGGCTGCATTAAAACAACGATTCATGCCGGGCGAGCCAGAGCTTGTGGATGTTCAGCTATGCTTGCCGGGCGAAGGGAAACGTGAAGTGGTTCAACACTCGATGGATATCAAGTTCGCCCACCGCTTGTCTTATAAACAAGCCAGACTGACAGTGCTGGTCGGATTCGTCTTGGGAACCTTGCTCAGCCTGATCCAAATCGGCATTGATTATGCCAGTGAAGACGCATCCATCAACCGTGAAATACGCTCACTGATCGAAATCAGTCATAACCCCGCCTCCCGCATCGCCTACAACATCGATGCCGAACTCGCCCAGGAGCTGGCCCTGGGGCTGCTGCACTCCCCTGCCATCACCCGCGCGCAGTTGATCGACAATAACGGCGTGGTCCTGGCCGACGTCGATCGTCCGCGCAAGGAAAGCAACTACCGGCCCATCAGTGATTTTTTGTTCAGCGCCAACCGTCAATTCGAGGACCGACTGTACCTCGGCCATATGCCGGACGAATCACTTGGCGTGCTGCGCCTTGACGTCGATACCTACGCCTTCGGCAGCCGCTTCCTGCACCGTGCCGAGATTACCCTGCTTAACGGATTTGTCCGCAGCCTGCTCCTGACCGGGATTCTGCTGGGCTTGTTCTACGTGATGTTGACCCAGCCGCTGGTGCGCATCATCCGAGAGCTGAGTGCACGCAAACAGGCGCGCCTGGATTGCCCACCGGGGCACGAACATGACGAAATCGGTGTGCTGGTCAATGTCGCCAACCTGCAATTCGAAAACATGGAGACCGAAATCCAGCAACGGCGGCACGCCGAGGACCGCCTGACGGAATACTTGGGCCAGCTGGAAAATATTGTTTCTGCGCGCACCCTTGAACTCAAGGCCAGCAACCAACGCTTGAGCCGATCCAACGATGAACTGGAAGCGGCGAAGACAACTGCACTGGCCATGGCCCAGGCAAGGGCGGCCTTCCTGGCCAATATGAGCCATGAAATTCGCACACCGCTCAATGGACTGCTGGGGATGATTGCGTTGTCGCTGGACAGCCCGCTGAACGCCGAACAACGACAGCAATTATCCATCGCCCATGATTCAGGCAAAGTACTGGTCGAATTACTCAACGATATCCTCGACCTGTCCAAATTCGACGCCGGCCAGCTGGAACTGGAACATATCCCGTTCGACCTGGGCTCACTGGTGGAAGATACCGCCAACCTGCTGTCGCAAAACGCGGCGCCGAGCGTGGAGCTGACTTGCCTGATCGATCCACAGTTTCCCGCCCAGGTCATGGGCGACCCGACTCGTGTGCGGCAAATCGTGAGTAACCTGCTGTCCAATGCCCTGAAGTTCACCCGCTTCGGACGCGTCGATGTACGCCTGCGTGCCGTGGAGGGCCGGGTCAACATTGAAGTATGTGACACCGGCATCGGCATCGCCCAGGATGCCCAGGCGAAGATCTTCCAGCCGTTCACCCAGGCCGGTGCCGGCATCACTCGCCAATTTGGCGGCACAGGGTTGGGGCTGGCGTTGACCCGTAACCTGTGCGAAGCCATGCAAGGACGCTTGAGCATCAGCTCGGAGGTGGGCTTTGGCAGCCAGTTCTGCGCCGATCTGCCGCTGCCCACGCATCTACCTGCCACGCGCCACAGCCCACTCACAGGTGACGTGATTGCCATCACCCACGCCGGCGGCGGCTTGACGGAGTTGCTCACCACTCTGCTGCCTTCCTGGGGGCTGACGCCACGCTGTTATTCCCAGGACGATGACTTGAGCGCACTGGCCCCCGACCTGTTGATCACCGATTGTCCGGAGTGCCTGTTTCGCTTGCGCCCTGGGATCCGCGCCCCGATCTTGCTGATCACTGCCTACGGCAACTTCATGCCTGGCGAAGAGGTAGCGGCCCTGGCACCGCTGCAGCAACAAGCACGACCATTGAGCCGCAATGCGCTTTACCAGATCCTGCAACGCAACCTGCGCAGCGACGTAGAACTGATCCTCGATCCGATTCAGATGGAGTCCGCACCGCTTGCTCACCGGGCACGTATCCTGTTGGTTGAGGACAACCCGGTCAATCAACTGGTGGCCAAGGGTATGCTCAGCAAGCTGGGATGTGAGGTCATCGTGGCCGCCCATGGGGGCGAAGCCTTGACGATGCTTGAGGACCAGCGCTTCGACATGGTGCTGATGGACTGCAACATGCCGGTGATGGATGGCTACGAAGCCAGCCGACAGATTCGCCGCAGCGGGCGCTGGCCGGACCTGCCCATCGTCGCCTTGACCGCCAACGCCCTGTCCGAAGAGCGCGAGCGCTGCCGGGCGGCGGGCATGAACGACTACTTGGCCAAGCCGTTTCGCCGCGAAGAACTCCATGCCCTGTTGGAGCTATGGGTACCGACGATCTCAAGTCTCTGATCTGCCTGCGCACTGCATCTCACTTGAGCAGGGCTTCGATCGCCTGGGTCAAGTCCTGGGGCTTGGTCGTCGGCGCAAAACGCTTGACCTGCTTGCCATCACGGCCGATGAGGAATTTGGTGAAGTTCCACTTGATGTGCTTGGAACCCAGCAGCCCCGGGGCCTGTTTTTTCAATTGCACAAACAGAGGGTGGGCATCGCTGCCATTGACATCGATCTTCTTGAACAGCGGAAAACTGACGCCGTAGTTCAGCTCACAGAACTCGGATATCGCGTCTTCGTTGCCCGGTTCCTGCTTGCCAAACTGATTGCAGGGAAAGCCAAGCACTACCAAGCCCTGATCTTTATAGTGCTGCCAGAGTTGCTCCAGGCCCTTGTACTGTGGCGTGAAGCCGCACTTGCTGGCGGTGTTGACCACCAGAATGGCCTTGCCGGCGAAGTCGGCCAAGGTCTTTTGCTCGCCCTTGATAGTGGTGCAAGGGATGCTCAGCAGGGATTCGCTCATGGCAGAGCCTCAAGTCAGGGGAAGAAGTTGTAGGAGCGAACTTGTTCGCTCCTACAGTGATCCGTGTAGGCCTGTTTACAGCTTCAAGCCTAGCGCGGCACCAGGTCCAGGCACACCGAGTTGATGCAATAGCGCAGCCCGGTTGGCGGCGGGCCGTCCGGGAACACATGCCCCAGGTGCGCGTCGCACTTGGCGCAGGTGACCTCGGTACGGATCATGCCGTGGCTGACGTCGCGGATCTCAATCATCGCGCTGTCAGCAATCGGCTCGTAGAAGCTGGGCCAGCCGCAGCCGGAGTCAAACTTGGCGCTGGAATCGAACAGTGGCTCGTTGCAGCAGATGCAGTGGTAAACGCCATCGGTCTTGGTGGCATTGTACTTGCCGCTGAACGGTCGCTCGGTGCCCTTGAGGCGGCACACGTTGTACTGTTCGGGATCAAGCATGGCTTTCCATTCATCAACGGTTTTCTGCAACTTTTCCATTGGTACACCTCGGCAACTGAAAAACCCTGATCTGTGTCTTTTCCATGGATCAGGCGGCACGTATGATTGCGCCTCTTCAAAACGCCAGTCTGGCACCCGCGCCTCCGGCATTCAAACGTATTTATGGGTGCGAACCGCGCAGGATTCACCCCAGGGTAGTGCCCGCGCCGTCTGGATCGTTCATTTTCAGGATCACATCGCCATGCAGGTCAGCAAATCGAACAAGCTCGCCAACGTCTGCTACGACATTCGCGGACCGGTGATCCAGCCCGCCAAGCGCCTGGAAGAGGAAGGTCATCGCATCCTCAAGCTGCACATTGGCAACCCGGCGCCGTTTGGTTTCGAAGCGCCGGACGAAATCCTCCAGGATGTGATTCGCAACCTGCCGACTGCCCAGGGCTACAGTGATTCCAAGGGCCTGTTCAGTGCGCGCAAGGCGGTGATGCAGTACTACCAGCAAAAGCAGGTTGAAGGTGTCGGTATCGAGGACATCTACCTGGGCAATGGCGTGTCCGAGCTGATCGTGATGTCGATGCAGGCGCTGCTCAACAATGGCGACGAAGTGCTGGTGCCGGCACCGGATTACCCACTGTGGACCGCCGCTGTGACCTTGGCTGGCGGCCACCCGGTGCACTACCTGTGTGACGAGGGTGCCGACTGGTTTCCGGACCTGGCCGACATCAAGGCCAAGATCACCCCGAACACCAAGGCCCTGGTGATTATCAACCCGAACAACCCCACCGGCGCGGTGTACTCCAGGGAAGTGCTGCTGGGCATGCTCGAACTCGCACGCCAGCACAACCTGGTGGTGTTCTCAGACGAGATCTACGACAAGATCCTCTACGATGACGCCGTGCATATATGCACCGCATCCCTGGCCCCGGACCTGTTGTGCCTGACCTTCAATGGCCTGTCCAAGTCCTACCGCGTGGCGGGTTTCCGCTCCGGCTGGATCGCCATCTCCGGCCCCAAGCACAACGCCCAGAGCTATATCGAAGGCATAGACATGCTGGCCAACATGCGCCTGTGCGCCAACGTACCGAGCCAACATGCCATCCAGACCGCCCTCGGTGGCTACCAGAGCATCAACGACCTGATCCTGCCCCAGGGGCGCCTGCTGGAGCAGCGCAATCGCACCTGGGAGCTGCTCAACGCAATCCCCGGCGTCAGCTGCGTGAAGCCCATGGGCGCGTTGTATGCGTTTCCGCGGATCGACCCGAAAGTGTGCCCGATCCTCAACGACGAAAAGTTCGTGCTCGACCTGCTGCTGTCGGAAAAGCTGCTGGTGGTCCAGGGCACCGCGTTCAACTGGCCGTGGCCGGATCACTTCCGCGTGGTGACGTTGCCTCGAGTGGATGACCTGGAGATGGCGATTGGTCGCATCGGCAACTTCCTCAAGTCCTATCGCCAGTAAGGGAATTGACCCTGTGCGGCCCGCTTCGGGTCGTACAGCGATTATCTGCAACACTTCTTTGTCGCTTACGTGTTGTGGTATTTCACTTCCCCCCCGCCCGAGGCGTACCCCCTATAATCACGGGGCGGCAAGGCAAACTAGTGTGGGTCATGGCTTACAATACAGGTCGGAAAATCCCTTCAAGCCACTACATTCAAGCTGTAGGACACAGTTTGAAATAGTCGCTCGGTTGAATCACCCCATGCCGCACCTTATATACCCCGCAGTACGCGACATATTAAGCATGAGGAGAACCCTACAACCATGATGCGCATCCTGCTGTTCTTGGCCACTAACCTGGCGGTCGTGCTGATTGCCAGCCTCACCCTGAGCCTTTTCGGCTTCAACGGGTTCATGGCGGCCAACGGGGTTGACCTGAACCTCAATCAGCTGCTGGTCTTCTGTGCGGTCTTTGGTTTCGCCGGCTCACTGTTTTCGCTGTTCATCTCCAAATGGATGGCGAAGATGAGTACCAGCACCCAGGTCATCACCCAGCCACGCACCCGGCATGAGCAATGGTTGCTGCAGACCGTCGAGCAGCTGTCCCGCGAAGCGGGTATCAAGATGCCCGAGGTCGGGATCTTCCCGGCCTATGAAGCCAATGCCTTTGCCACTGGCTGGAACAAGAACGACGCGCTCGTTGCCGTCAGCCAGGGCATGCTCGAACGCTTCTCGTATGACGAGGTGAAAGCCGTACTGGCCCACGAGATCGGCCACGTAGCCAACGGCGACATGGTGACACTGGCGCTGGTTCAAGGCGTGGTGAACACCTTCGTGATGTTCTTCGCGCGCATCATCGGCAACTTTGTCGACAAGGTAATTTTCAAGAACGAAGAAGGCCGTGGCATCGCCTACTTCGTGGCGACTATCTTCGCTGAACTGGTACTGGGCTTCCTGGCCAGCGCAATCACCATGTGGTTCTCGCGCAAACGCGAGTTCCGCGCAGACGAAGCCGGTGCCCGCCTGGCCGGCACCGGGGCGATGATCGCAGCGCTGCAACACTTGCGCTCCGAACAGGGGCTACCGGTGCACATGCCGGACAGCCTGACCGCCTTTGGCATCAACGGTGGCATCAAGCAGGGCATGGCTCGCCTGTTCATGAGCCACCCGCCGCTGGAAGAGCGGATCGACGCACTGCGTCGTCGGGGCTGATAACCCGGCAACACGAAAAAGGGGCGATTGAATCGCCCCTTTTTCGTGGCCGCGATTTACCTCTTGGTCAGCCGATAAACGCGCTCCTCAAGGCGGGTGACGCCGTCCGCCATGAATTTGCGGCTCTGACTCAGAATGTCCAGCTCTTGCAGCGTGACAACGTTCCAGTGCGGCCCCAGCAGCGACTGCACTTCCTCATCCGGGACAGAAAAAGGCGGGCCAGCCCTTTGCGCCTGGTCGTAGTCGACAGCGATCAGCAGGCCCTCACAGCCACGGGCCAGCAGGCTGTCGAGATGCTCGGTGTATTGCGGCCGCATCTGCTGTGGCAAGGCAATCAGTGCCGCACGATCATACAGCGCTTTGCAGTCGGCCACGGCCCCAGCGTCAAGGGCGAAGAAATCACCGCACCACACTTCGATCAGGCCCGCCTGATACACCTTGAACGCGCCTCTTTGATCGACCTGCGGCGTGAGCGCCTGCTCGCTGAAGAACGCCTTCACCGCCTGCTCCGACACCTCCACACCCATCACACGATGCCCGCGCCCCGCCAGCCACATCATGTCCAGGCTTTTGCCGCACAATGGCACGAAGACCTTCGAGCCCCCGGCCACGGCCAACGTTGACCAATACTGCTGCAAGTAGGGATTAACCTCGACCTGATGAAAACCGATCTGATTGGTGGCCCAGCGTTCCTGCCAAAATTTTGCGTCCATGCACCCTCCTGATAAATCGATCAAAAGACACTAAAACTTATATTAGATCTAGATAAACATTCTGATTAAAGATAGCTCGATATTAACCTTCAGGACGCTTCCTATGCTCCCCAGCCTGTTCATCTCCCACGGCTCACCCATGCTGGCGCTGCAACCCGGTGCCAGCGGCCCTGCATTGCAGCGTCTGGCGGCCGAGCTGCCACGACCGAAGGCGATCGTGGTGGTATCGGCGCACTGGGAAAGCCAGGAACTGCTGGTCAGTGGCGGCGCCGCGCCCGAAACCTGGCATGACTTTGGCGGCTTTCCTCGCGAACTGTTTGCCGTGCAATACCCTGCGCCGGGTGGCCCACAATTGGCGAGCGAGATTGTCGAGCTGCTGCAAGCAGACGGCCTGGACGCACACATCGATAACCAACGCCCCTTCGACCATGGCACCTGGGTACCCCTGTCGCTGATGTATCCAGCGGCCGACATTCCGGTGGTGCAAGTCTCGTTGCCCAGCCGCATGGGCCCTGCCCTGCAAACCCGGGTCGGGCATGCCCTTCGCAGCCTGCGCGAGCGAGGGGTGCTGTTGATCGGTTCCGGCAGCATCACCCACAACCTCGGTGAGCTGGACTGGCGCGCCGGGCCGGAGACGATCACACCGTGGGCGCGAGAGTTTCGCGACTGGGTGGTAGACAAACTTGCGACCGATAACGAAGCCGCCCTGCATGACTATCGCCGCCAGGCGCCCCATGCCGTGCGCAGCCATCCCAGCGATGAGCATTTATTGCCGCTGTATTTTGCCCGGGGGGCAGGCGGGCAATTTGGTTTGGCTCATCAGGGGTTCACGATGGGGGCATTGGGCATGGACATCTATCGCTTCGGCTGACTGAGACCAGTAATTCAAGGCAAAAAAAAATCCCCGAACCAGTCGGGGATTTTTTATTTGCGATCAATCAGCCAAAGGGCGGATCAATCTTCGCGGTAGCGACGCAGCTTGAGCTGCTTACCGGCAACGCGAGTGTCTTTCAACTTGGCCAGCAGTTTTTCCAGGCCGTC
>Ga0160464_100630_pt1 | contig 22233 bp, 22 predicted proteins | sample HID1971I_E11MG_FD_108275 | JGI IMG/M metagenome (GOLD analysis project Ga0160464, IMG submission 108275) | Enriched millipede-associated microbial communities from UW Madison campus, WI, USA - HID1971I_E11 MG | ecosystem: Host-associated > Arthropoda: Insects > Digestive system > Unclassified ... | reverse complement strand
TCATCGGCAGGGAGCCGCAGCGTCTGGGCTTCATCAACCGCCGGCGGGCGGAAGCCGAGGTCGCCAATCTCTCCCGCCGCTACGGGATGCCGGTCGAGCCGGACGCGATTATCGGCGACTGCTCGCTCGGCATCCAGCAGCGGGTGGAGATCCTCAAGGTGCTGCATCAGGGAGCCGAGATTATCATCCTGGACGAGCCGACGGGCGTGCTGACGCCGCTCGAGGTCAAGGAGCTGCTGGAGTCGGTCAAGCGGCTGGCGCGCAGCGGCAAGAGCTTCATCATCATCACGCACAAGCTGCAGGAGGTGATGGACGTGGCCGATCGGATCACGGTGCTGCGCGACGGCGCGGTCACCGGAGCGGTCGACGCCTCGGCGACCAGCGTGGACGAGCTGTCGCGTCTGATGGTCGGCCGCGAGCTGGTGCAGCTGCAGCGCAGCGATCAGGCGCCAGGCGCTCCTGTGCTTGAGCTGTCGGGCGTAACGCTGGGCGGCAAGCGGGCCAAGCCGCTGCTCGCGGACATCTCGATGCAAGTGCGCAGCGGCGAGGTCGTCGGCATCGCCGGCATCTCTGGCAATGGCCAGTCCGAGCTGCTCCAGGTTATCTCCGGGCTGATGAAGCCGGATGCCGGTCAGATCCGTCTGGGCGGCGAGTCGGTCGTCGGCGCATCGGTCGCCCATATTCGCGAGCAAGGGCTGGCGCATATTCCCGAGGACCGCTACCAGTGGGGGGCGGCCAAGGACACGACCGTGGCCGAGAATGGTTTGATGGGCCATACCGGCCGATACCGCAAGTACGGACTGGTCCGCAATCGGCAAGTGCGCGAGACAGTGCAGCGCTGGGTCGAGCGATTTTCGATCAAGACGGGCTCGCTGGATACGAAGGCGCAGTATCTGTCCGGCGGCAATCTGCAAAAGCTGATCGTAGCCCGCGAGCTGCACCACAACTCGTCGTTCCTGATCGCGGCCGAGCCGACGCGCGGCGTCGATGTCGGGGCGATGGAGGTCATCCATGGCGAGCTGCTGCGTCGGCGCGACGAGGGCGGGGCCGTCCTGCTCGTGTCCTCGGAGCTGACGGAGATTATGAAGCTGTCCGACCGTATACTCGTCATGTACGAGGGACGCATCGTCGGCGAGGTGTCGGCAGAGGAAGCGACCGAGGAGAAGATCAGTCTGTGGATGGCGGGAGGGAAGAGAGATGCCTAAGTTAAGCCAGACGCTGCAATCGCTGCTGCAGCCGTTGCTCGCTATCGTGGTCGGGCTGGCTGTCGGCGCGATTGCGATCCTGATCGTCGGCGGCTCGGTGATGGAGACGTATGCCGAGATGTGGAACGGCGCATTTGGCAGCTTTTATTTCTTCACCAACACGCTCGCCCGGGCGACGCCGATCATCCTGATCGGGCTCGGTGTGGCGCTGGCGTTCCGGGCCGGGTTCTTCAACCTCGGCGCAGAGGGCCAACTCATCCTCGGCGGCTTGAGCGCAGCGATGACGGCGCTCTATGTGCCGGGGCCTGGCTGGCTGAAGCTGCTGTTGGCCATCATCGCCGGTATCGTCGCAGGCGGTATCTGGTCCGCCTTCGCCGGCTGGCTGGACACCCGCTTCCGGATGAACCTGCTCATTACGACGCTGCTGCTGAATTATATCGCCGTCTTCTTTGCAAGCTACATGGTATCGCATCCGTTCATGGACCGGACCGGCTCGGCCGCGATGGCCCAGACGCTGATGATCGACAATGCAGCCTGGCTGCCGAAGCTGTTCCAGGGGATGAGCGTACACGCCGGGTTCCTGTTCGCCGCCATCTCGACGATCCTGCTATTCCTCTATATGCGATATACTGTCTCTGGCTACGAGGTGCGAATGCTCGGCGGCAATCCGCTGTTCGCCGCCTATGGCGGCGTCAATCGCGGACGGCTTATGCTGATCAGCATGTTCGTCAGCGGCGGCCTGGCCGGTCTGGCCGGGGCCGGAGAGGTACTCGGCACTCAGTACCGCTTCATCGACGGCTCGCTGGCGGCTCCGGGCTATGCCTGGTCCGGTATTATGGCGACGCTGCTGGCCAGCTCGCATCCGATCGGCACCCTGCTGGCCGCGCTGCTGCTGGCGGCGCTGCAGACTGGCGGGATGGGCGTCGAGCGCAATACGGACGTGCCGCTGGAGATCTCCAGTCTCATCCAGGCAGTGTTGATCCTGTTCGTATCGGCGCGGATTAGCTACAGCTTCATCAAAAACCGGAAGAAAGCGAGGGCTGCAGATGGATCTTCTTCTTGACCCGACACTCTACAGCTCGATGCTCCGGGCGGTTACGCCGATCCTGCTGGCGGCGCTGGGCGGCGCGCTGTGCGCTCGCGTAGGTCTGTTCAATGTTGGCCTGGAGGGGCTGATCCTGATCGGCGCCTTTTCCGGCATCGTCGGCAATCATCTAACCGGCAACATCTGGCTGGCGCTGCTGTTCGCGATGCTCTGCGTCATGCTGTTCTCCCTGATGTTCGCCTTTATTACGATTCACCTGAAGGCCAACGTCATCGTCGTTGGCGTCGCTATCAACTTCCTGGCGATGGGGCTGACGACCTTCAGCCTGCGGGCGATCTTTAATGTCAAAGGCTCATACCGGGATACGAATATGGTCGGCTTGCCGCGCTGGGACATCCCGCTCGTGCAGGATATCCCATGGCTCGGCAAGATTATCTCCGGGCATTCGCCGCTCGTCTATCTAGGGCTACTGATGGTCGGCGTCCTCTATGTGTATATGTTCCGCACCGTGTCGGGCTTCCGGCTGCGGGCGGCAGGGGAGAATCCGATTGCCTCGCGCTCGCTTGGCATCCGGGTGACGCGCTATCAGTACGGCGCGATGCTGGCTTGCGGCGCGCTCTGTGGTCTGGCCGGCGCACAGCTCTCGCTTGGCCAGCTGACGATGTTCTCCGAGGGGATGTCGAGCGGCCGCGGCTTCATTGCGCTCGTCGCGACAATGCTCGGCCAGGCCAATCCGCTTGGCGTCGGCGCCTCCAGTCTGCTGTTCGGCTTCACGAGCAGCCTCGGCTCGCGGCTGCAAGGGATGGCGCTGCCGACCCAGTTTACGTCGATGCTTCCGTTTGTCGTGACGCTGCTGGCGATGTTTTTCTTCCGCAACAAAAATCAAATGGCCGATGCTCGCCGTTCCAATGAAAGCTCTCGCTAAACCGGAGGTGTACCAAGGATGAAACAACCAAACAAGGCCGAACGACTGAAAAAAGCCAAGCCTTCGCCCGCGGTCAATGTCGACCCGCAGCTGGCGCACCGGCTGCCGCCGGGCCAGATGCTGACCGAGCGGTTCCCGATTCTGCATGAGGGCGAGGTGCCTGTATACGATCTGCCGTCCTGGTCGCTGCGCGTGTTCGGCGAGGTGGACGAGGAGCGTGTGTTTAGCTGGGACGACTTGATGAAGCTGCCTCGCTCCCGTCAGGTCAACGATATCCACTGCGTCACCCGCTGGTCCAAGTTCGACACCGCCTGGGAGGGCGTCCGCTTCCGCGACCTGCTGCCGCTGCTCGGCGTCAAGCCGGAGGCGGCGTATGTGATGATCCATGCCGATCAGGACTATGAGACTAACTTGCCGCTGGCTGATCTGCTGCGCGACGATGTGCTGCTGGCGACCCATTACGACGGCGAGCCGCTTAGTCCCAAGCATGGCTGGCCGATGCGCCTGGTCGTGCCGCATCTGTATTTTTGGAAGAGCGCCAAGTGGATCCGGGGCATCGAGTTTATGCGCGAGGATCGTCCCGGCTTCTGGGAGCGCAACGGCTTCCACAACGTAGCCGACCCGTTCCAAGAGCAGCGATTCTCCGGCGAGGATCTGCCGATCCCCGAGGATGAGTGGGTACGAAAGGAGTATGATTAGATCGTATGCTGATGCCAATCTTGCAAGTGAATAGTGAGGATATGCCGGCTTACGCGATCGTCTGCGGCGACCCTGCCCGGGCGCAGCGGATTGCCGAGAAGCTGGAGGGGGCGCGGGAGCTGGCATTTAGCCGGGAGTACCGGACCTTCGTAGGCAAATATAAGGGAACGGAGCTGGCCGTCGTCAGCCATGGCGTCGGTTCGCCGGGCGCGGCGGTGTGCTTCGAGGAGCTGATCCGCGCAGGCGTGTCGACGCTGATCCGTGTCGGCACGGCGGGCTCGTACTCGAGCGACCATCCAGCCGGCTCGCTGATCGTCAGCACCGCCGCGGTGCGGGCCGAGGGCTTGACCCATCAGCTGGTGCCGCCGGGCTATCCGGCCGTTGCCGATCATGAGGTCGTGCAGGCGTTGTACGAGGAGGCTGTGAGCGGAGGCGGCACCGTCAAGAAGGGCATCACGGTGACGATGGATGTGTTCTTCGCAGGGGTCGAGGAGATCCCGCATGCGCGGTACAAGCAAGCCGGCGTGCTGGCGGTGGAGATGGAGATCGCCGCGCTGTATGTCATCGCTTCGCTCCGAGGCGCGCGGGCGGCGGCGATCGTCGCTCTCGACGGGTACGCCGACGCCGACCTGGCGGCGGAGTACGATCCGCATACCGATGTCGTCTCGCTCGCAGTCGAGCGGGAGATCGAAGCCGCCTTGCGTGCGGTGCACAAGCTAGCCGGAGCGGCGGTCTGACGACCGCCCCCCGGCTTTTTTTGAGCTTATAGGGGACGAACCTCGATCTCGGTACTCGTCGATGCCCGCTCGCCCGGTGCGAGCGTACGGAAGCCGGTCAGCTCGTCCGGCAGCGCGACATTAGGCGCATTGGTCACCCAGGTGTACGGCTCGGGGCAGAGGAAACCCGACTGTCCGTCGGCATTGTAGATGACCCAGTGGCCGAACTGCTCGTCCGCGCGATAGACGATTGCGAGGCTCGCGTCGGCATCGGTAAGTACGGCTTCATTGGCTGCGCCTGCTGCGATCGAGAATACATCGTCGAGCAGCACATCTCCAAGCGTCATACCGCTGTTCAGCTGCGCCTGGTTGGCGATCGGCGTAATCTCGCCCGTCGGCAGGTTGCGCGCATCAAGCGACCAGCGGCGGTCGGCTTGGAGCTGGAACGTGCAGCGCGACAGATCGCCCTCCGGCGCCAGCGGGAAGCGGAAGGTCGTGTGATAGCCGAGCCCCCAAGGCAATGGCGCTTCATCGCGGTTGTCGACGGCGAAGCGGATCTCGACCTTCGGACCCTCGAAGATGAAGCTCATCGTCACCGTGAAGCGGTGGGGCAGACAGTCGTAGATCGCCGGCGTGTCCTCGGACACGATCGACGTCTCGATGATCGCGCGCGCGCCGTCGATCTCGGTGCGTGTCAGCTGCCAGGAGGCGCGCATGAGGACGCCGTGGATATGGTTGCCGCGTGGTTCTTCGTTGATCGGGAACGTATAAGTGCGGTTATTGTAGGTGAACTTGCCATCCTCGATCCGGTTCGGCGGGAACAGCACCGGCGTCCCATAGAGCGGCGGCTTGGCATGGTACGCTTCGGCGCTCTCCGGCGAGCGCAGCAGCGCAAGCTCGTTTTCGCGCCAGACGAGCTCGATCAGATTGCTGCCCCAGCCGGGCACGATGGTGCCGGACAGCTCCGGCGTATGTACGCGTACGGCAGGCTCCCCAAGATAGTCAATAGGTTCGATTGCGGGTGAGGTCATTGCGTGCATCTCCTTTAAGACGGGATTGGACCGGCTTGCGATCCAGTCTCATTATATAATGAACGCACCCAGCTTGTCTTGCCGAGTGGAACGACAGTCTGCTATACTCCAAGTGAAACCGTCATCATGGGCGGTGCGCACAAGCGGGGAGGAGATTAATTTATGGCCTTTACATTGACGATCGGCGATCAAGCGCCAGCCTTCGAGCTGCCAGCGACCGACGGCAACACCTATTCGCTGGACAGCTTTGCGGATGCCAAGTTTTTAGTCGTGTTCTTCACCTGTAATCATTGTCCATACGTTGTCGGCTCCGATGAAGTGACGCGGGCGACCGCACTGAAATATCGGGAGCAAGGGGTTGCCTTTGTCGGTATTAACGCCAACAGCGTCAACACCCACCCCGACGACTCCTTCGAGCATATGGTGAAGCGGATGGAGGAGCAGCAGTTCCCCTGGGTATACTTGCGCGATGAGAGCCAGGAGACAGCCCGCGCCTACGGGGCGCTGCGGACGCCGCACTTTTATGTTTTCGACCAGCAGCGCACGCTCGTCTATACGGGACGTGGCGTCGACAATCCACGCGATACCTCGAAGATGTCCGTGAACGATCTGGATCGCGCACTCGGTGAGCTCGTCACAGGCCATCCGATCAGCGTACCCCTGACGAATCCCATCGGCTGCAATGTGAAATGGGACGGACAGGACGCGCATTGGATGCCTGCAGAAGCCTGCGATCTCGTGTAGTCCGCTCCGTCAGCCCATTTTGCTCCCTGGTAGCAAAATGGGCTTTTTGTTCCGCCTCTGGGCGGCAGCTGATACACCAAGGGAGGAGGGAGGGAGTTTATGGTTGTCCAGAGCGCGTATATGCTGGATCTGCCCCGCCTCTCGGAATCGCCTCTGACGGCGCTCTCGCTGCTCTTGTCCCTCGTCTCGGCCGCAGCGGTCAGCCTGATCGGCTTGCGGGCCGAATCTGTGGCAGCCAGGCTGTCGTGGCGGCGCATGCTTCGCGTACGACTGTTGCTGGCCAGTGGCGGGACGGGGACCTTGCTGGCGGTCTGCTTAACCTCGCTCGAAGTTCGTGAGGGGCTACATAGCTGGCTGCTGCCGCTAGGCTTGCTGTTGCTCGTTCTCTGTTCCGCCGCCCTCACCGCGGCCGCGTCGTATGCCGGGCTGCTCGAGCCGCGCGCAGACGAGGGGGAACTGCTCGATGACGAATATCCGTCTTTCGACTCCGGCATGCCGGAGCAGTATCCGGATCTGAACCTCTTGACCTCCCCTGATGATCGTATACGGGCCGTCCATTCCAGCGCTCAGCGTCTACTCGGCTATTCGAGGCAGGATTTGATGGATCGGCAGATGGCGGCGTTCGTCGCTCTCGATTGCCGGGAGGCTTACGCATTTTGTCGCAAGTTGCTGAAGTCCGGTATCCCACAGCAGCTTCATATGCAGTTGCTGTCCAAGAATGGCGAGGAGGTCCGCTTCTATGCGACGCTGCTGCCGCGGATTCGTCGGGGGCGGTTCCATGGCATGCAGTTGCTCGGAATGAGCATGTCGGCAGAGCAGCAAGAGCGGGAGCTGCAAGTGGAGGCGGACAAGCTGGCTGCTCTCGCCCGCATGGCCGCGGGGATCGCTCATGAGATTCGCAATCCACTGACAGTGGTCAAGGGCTTAGTTCAGTTGAACCATCATCGTGTGGGCATGCAATTTCATTACGACCTGCTGATCGGCGAGATCGTACAGATCGAGTCGATCGTGGAGGACTTTATGATGTTGACCTCATCGGACCCCGGGGTCCGAGAGCGGTTGAACTTCGGCGCACTCGTCCGTGCAGCGGTGCCGGAGAGTGGAGGCGGCAGGGGCTGGCGGTTCCTCAATCAGTGCGGGGATGCGGTCGCCTGGGTGCATGCGGACGCAGCAAGGCTGCGGAGGGCGCTGGGTCGCCTCATGCAAGAACTGCAGGAGCAAGTCGGCCATGGCGCCGAGCCCCTCCTGCTGCTGTGGCGACAGGACAGCGATGTATGCCTGCGGCTGTCTTGTCCGGACCACGGCTGGAACGTGACCGCGAGTCCGGCCTTCCGGGCCGGCGAGCTCTATTACGATACGACGTCCTCGGGCACAGGACTTGCTTATATGATTGCTTATCATATCCTGACGGATCATGGCGGCACCATGCAGCTCTCCCGCTCGGACGAAGACGGCGAAGCGATCGAGGTACGACTGCGCGCGGAATGGACATCCAAAAGCGTGGCACTCTAATAGGAGTCGCAGCTGCAGCAGGAACCGTTACAAGTTGGAAATAAGTTCGATGCAAGGCAGAGACAATGGTCTACTATAATGAATGAAATCGGCAAAGGAAGGCGGCCTCATGGAAAAACGGATTTTGGTAGTAGATGACGAAGCGAGCATCGCCAGCGCGGTAAGCTATGCGCTGCGCCGCGAGGGATATACGGTAGCCGTGGCTGGCGATGGGGAAGAGGCATTGCGCCTTACAGCCGAGTTCAAGCCGAGAGTGCTGATCCTTGATGTGATGATGCCCAAGCTGACTGGCTACGAAGTGTGCCGCAAGCTGGAGGATCGCCGCGGCATCGGTATCATCCTGCTGACCGTCAAAAACGACATCGTAGACAAAATCCTCGGCTTGGAGCTGGGAGCGGACGACTATATGACCAAGCCATTCGATCTGCGGGAGCTGCTGGCCCGTACGAAGGCGCTGTTCCGACGGATGGAGCGGGCGGCGGCGGAAGAGAAGCCTGCCGAGATTGTGTACGAGGGGCTGACTGTGCAGATCCCGCAACGGACGGTAAAGATTGAGGGCAGTCCGGTGGAGCTGACGCCCAAGGAATTCGATCTGCTGGTGCTGCTGCTAGCGCATCCGGAGCGGGTGTACACGCGCGATGAGCTGCTCGAGCTTGTATGGAGCATTGACTATGCCGGGGGGACGCGGACTGTAGATATCCATATGCAGCGCTTGCGCAAAAAGCTGGGCGATCCATATCAGCAGCTATTGCAAACCGTGTATGGCGTCGGCTATCGGTCTGCGGCATTGCGATGAGTCGCCGACGCGTCAGTCTGAAGGTGCAGCTCGGTCTCGGGCTGGCGATCTTGCTCACGCTGTCCACCTGGCTGCTCAGCGCGCTCGTCCTGCGAGGCATCGAGCGCCAGCAGCTTCACGAGCTTGAGCGTGACCTGCTCCAGCATAGCGAGATCGCCAATCTCCGCGTCCGACAGACGTATCTGCTCGGCGAACGGATCGACGACCAGCGATTCCTGCGGCTGCATGGCCAGGAGCTGGCGAGCAATATCGGCCTGCTGACCGGTCTGCCGGTGATCATCTATGATATGAAGGGCGATGCGGTCGGCAACGCGCTGTTGTCGGCGACGGATGTTGAGGTTGGACAGACCATTGCGTATGCTTTGGAGGGCAAGATCGCCTACCAGTCCTCCCGCGACGCGATGGATTACCTGGCGCCGTTGCAAGGCGCTGCCGGTCAGATGGGAGTCGTCCAGTTCCATTATTCGCTAGTCGACCAACAAGCGTTCCAACAACGAATAGAACGTATGTTCTTGATGGCGGGACTGGGCGTGCTGCTGGGCGGACTGCTCTGCGGCACCTTGCTCTCCAACCGGCTCGCGGCGAGGATCTACCGACTGCGGGATGCGGCAGGCGAGATCCGCAAGCAACGCTTCCTGCAGCAGGCGCCGCTCCCGGGCAGGGATGAGCTGAGCGATTTGGGCGAGAGTCTCTACTATATGAGCCGCGAGTTGGCGAGCAATATGGCGGCGATGGAGGAGGAGCAGCGCAAGCTGCGGCTCGCGGTCGGCAAGCTGCAGGCGCTGGAGCGACAGCAAAAGCAATTCATTGGCAATATCAGCCATGAATTCAAGACGCCGCTCACCTCGATCAAAGCGTATGTCGATCTGCTCGGGATGTACAGCGACGACCCCGCCCTGATCGCCGAGGCGCAGTCGCATATCGGGCAGGAAGCGGAGCGACTGCAGGAGATGGTGGAGAAGGTGCTGTATCTGTCCTCGCTGGAGAAATACGAGTTCGAGCAGGAGGCCGAGCCGCTTGATGTAAGCGAGTTGCTCGCCGAGCTATCCAGCCGCATGGGCGGCAAGGCGTCCCGGCACGGGCTGACGATCAAGACGTCTCTCGCGCCAGCCGTCATCTGGGCCGATCGCGAGAGCTTGATCCAGATCTTCATCAATCTGCTGGACAATGCGATCAAATACAACGAGCCCGGCGGCACCGTCGCCGTCTCCTGCGCGAGTGAAGGGGGCGATGCTGTCATCGGAATCGCCGACACGGGCATCGGCATCCCGCCTGAGGCGCGCGAGCGCATTTTTGAGCCGTTTTTCACAGTGAACAAGGATCGCTCGCGACAATCGGGCGGCAGCGGACTTGGCCTGGCGCTCGTCCGCCGACTCGTCGCCTCCCTGCAGGGTGAGATGACGCTGACGGACGGTGGGGGGCCGCTTGACCGTCCAGGGACGGTATTTATGATCCGACTGCCCTTGCAAGCGGAGCGAGAGCTGCCCGCAAAGGAGGAGAACCATGATACAACATAAGCGATGGAAGCAGATCATCCTAGCTGCCGCAGCGACGGCCTTGCTAGGCACTGCGGCAGCATGCGGCGGCGAGCGGGCGGACGATCGTCAGGTCATCGACAGCAACGGCAAACAGATCACCGTTATGGAGGGCAAGACTCCAGCCGGTCAAGACGTCATCGTCGAGAGCATCCAGGAACTGCGGGGGCTGCAGGGGATGGACTGGGTGAACGGGGAGACGATCCTGGCCGTCCGCCCCAATCTGTCCCGGCAAGCGCAAGTTATCGAAGGCAAGGAACGGTATCCGATCAATCTGCTGACCCGCTCGCTGACGGACGGGAGTGAGGAAGTGCTGCTGTCTGCCGATGAGGATCAGTACGCGGGGATGCTCTCGCCGGACAAAAAGGCGCTGTTCTATAAGCGTATCGAGGAGTCGGTGGGCTATGGCTACATGCTCGATATGGAAACCCGCGAAGCGGCGCCGGTCCTGGACCGCCAGACGCCGGATGAGCTAATCCGCGATTATGAAGGGGAGTGGTTCGACAGCGAGCATGTCGTATTCCCGACGATGTCCGGCGAGATCTATGCGGTGGATACGAAAGGGAACGGCGAGCTGCTGGCGGAGACGGACGATCTGGCACTCTACAATGTGCACAAGGTTGGCGACCGGCTCTATTATATCGGCGCGGGCGACAAGCTCTACCTCCAGGAGGGCGACGAGCCGGCGCGCGTGTTGCTGGAGCAGGTCAACTGGGTCATCCCGTCGCCCGATCAACAATCGCTGGCGCTCGTTCGCCGGACGCGGGAGGGCGAGATGACGCTCTATCTGGCCGATCTCGATGGCAAGGAGCGGCTGACGCTCAGCAAGGGCATGCAGATCTTCGGCACTGCCTGGTCGAGAGACGGCACCCGGCTAGCGTACAACATCATGTCGGCCGACAAAGGCGCGAGCGGCCTGTTCGTCGCCGATGCCGTCACCGGCAAGGTGACGCAGGTGGCCGTCGATATCGAGAGTCTGGCGAATCCGCTGCAATGGAGTCCGTCAGGCGAACAATTGATGGCTGCGACCTCGATAATGACGGCCGACGGCAACGAGCGCGTCACCTACATCATTACGCTGCGACAATAGGCGCGGCACGCTGCGCCTGCTGGCGCAGCTTTTTTTTAATCCTGAAAATCGTTACATCGGCGTGAAAACACTTTTATATCCTTCTCGCCCGCTCTCGACTATAATAGGAGTCATCACCAACTAAAGGAGTTGAAGCTAGTGTCAACCCAAATGCGCTGGGGCATCATCGGATGCGCCAGCATCGCCGAGCGCTCCGTAATCCCGGGCATCCAGGCGTCGGAGACCGGCGTAGCCGCCGCGATCGCCAGTCGGGATCTCGACAAGGCTCGCCAGATGGCGGACAAGCTGGGCATCCCTACGGCTTACGGCAGCTACGAGGAGATCCTCGAAGACAAGTCCATCGATGCGATCTATATCCCGCTCCCCAACCATCTCCACAAGGAATGGTCGATCCGGGCGATGGAGGCCGGCAAGCATGTGCTCTGCGAGAAGCCGATCGCGCTGAATGCGGCAGAAGCGCAGGAGATGGCGGACAGCGCTGCCGCCAATGGCGTCCATCTGGCTGAAGCCTTCATGTATCGCAATCATCCGCGCTACGATCGCATCCTGGAGATCATCGCCTCTGGCGAGATCGGAGAGCTGCGCGGCATCCACGGCACCTTCACCTTCAATAGCGCAGGCTCCGACGGCAATGTGCGGTTCCGGCGCGACTGGGGCGGCGGCTCGATCTACGATGTCGGCTGCTATCCGATCAGCGCGGCCAGACTCATCTACGGCGCAGAGCCGGTCGCGGCGACGGTGCATGCCTTGCTCTCGCCGGAGCATGATCATGTCGATATGATGGCGTCGGGATTGCTGGAGTTCCCGGATAGCCGGGCGCTTACGTTCGACTGCGGCATGTGGGCCGCCTTCCGCAATACGCTCGAGGTACTGGGTACGGAGGGACGCATTGAGGTGCCGTCAGCTTTTATCGGCACGCCGCATTTCTATGTGCACACGAAGGACGGACGGCGCGAGGAGCAGCAGCCTGAGCTGAATCAATATGCGCTGCAGGCGGACAGCTTCGCAGCCCAGGCGCGGGGACAAGCTGACGTACGCTTCGCTCCTGCCGACGCCGTAGCCAATATGAGAGCGATCGACGCTTGCCTGCGCTCGGCCAACGAGCGGCAGCGCGTGGAGATATCGCAATAGAAAGGATCGGTGATGAATAAGATGAAAAAGATCAACATTCCCGGCTTGCATAACAGCGTCTCCAATCTGATCATGGGGTCGGACTACTTTACTCCGGAGACGTATGAGCTCGCTCGCACGAACCTGGACGCCTATGTCGCGATTGGCGGCAACACGATCGACACCGCCTTCATCTATTGCGGCGGCAAAAGCGAGCAGGCGCTCGGCATGTGGGTCGAGGAGCGGGGCAACCGCAAGGACATCAATATCTGGACCAAGGGCGGCCACCCGAACCGGGACGGCAACCGCGTCAACAAACAGGCGATCGATGAGGAGCTGACGATCTCGCTGGAGCGGCTGCGCACCGACTACGTCGACTTGTATGCGCTGCATCGCGACGATCCCGCCGTACCGGTAGGGGAGGTGCTGGAGATCCTCAACAGCCATGTCGAGGCTGGTCGAATCCTGGCCTTCGGCGCGTCCAACTGGACCTGGGAGCGGATCATGGAGGCGAATCGCTATGCGGCCGAGCACGGGCTGCGTGGCTTCGAGTTCAATAGTCCCAACCTCAGCCTCGCCAAGGCCAACGAGCCGTACTGGCGCGATGCGATCAGCGTCGACGAAGCGCTGCTATTCGAGCATGAGCGGACGAAGCTGCCGCTCTTCTCCTGGTCGTCGCAGGCGCGCGGCTTCTTCACGGGCCGCTATACGCCGGAGGACCGTTCTGACGCGGATACGGTACGCGTATTCTACAATGATGACAACTGGGAGAGGTATCGCAGAGCCGAGAAGCTGGCCGCCGACAAAGGCGTGACGACGATCCAGATCGCCTTGGCTTATGTGCTGAACCAGCCGTTCCCGACGGCGGCGCTCATCGGCCCGCGCAACGAAGCCGAGATGCGATCCTGCGGCGAAGCAACCGAGATCGAACTGACAACGGAGGAGATACAATGGCTGGACTTGAGAGCGTAGAGCATGTATTATGGCCGGGCGGAGCGCCCGGCGCCAAAGGCGACGATGCGGAAGACATCCCGGCGCTGACGCCTTATGTGGTCGACGGCGCGACCTCGGCCGTGATCGTCTGTCCCGGCGGCGGCTATGTGATGCGCGCAGATCACGAGGGCGAGCCGATCGCCAGATGGCTCAACAGCCTGGGCATCACCGCCTTCGTGCTGCGCTACCGGGTCGCGCCGTACGCCTATCCGAGCGCCTACCTTGACGCGCAGCGGGCGATCCGCTATGTGCGCTTCCATGCTTCGACATGGGGGCTTGATACAGCGAAGATCGGTCTGCTCGGCTTCTCGGCGGGCGGCCATCTGACGGCGACCGCCGGTACTCGTCACGATGCGGGGGACCCCGAGGCGGCGGACCCGATCGATCGCGTCTCCTCGCGTCCCGACCTGCTCGTGCTGTGCTACCCTGTCATTACGATGAAGGACGAGTATACGCATATGGGCTCCCGCAATAACCAGATCGGCGAAGCGCCGACGGCGGAGCAGATCGAGCTGCTCAGCAATGAGCTGCATGTCAAGGCGGACACGCCGCCGACCTTCCTGTGGCATACGTCCGAGGATGGGGCGGTGCCGGTGGAGAACAGCTTGTCCTTTGCCGCCGGGCTGAGCCGCGCTGGCGTACCGTTTGACTTGCATGTGTACGACCATGGGCGGCATGGGCTCGGACTGGCATCGGACGATGTTCATATTGCCAACTGGAGCGCGGTCTGCGGCCTATGGCTGAAGGGCCGGAAGTTCGGCTCCCGCTGATTCAGATCGGCAGAATGGGGTAATTAGGGATCAAGGGCTGGCCTTAGGACCAGCTCTTGATCGAGGTTTGAGCAAGATGAAGCGCTAAATTCGCCGGAATTTCATCAAAAAAAACGAAAAATCAACAAATGGGCAATGATTTACGTCCGTTTGTTGATTTTTCTTTGTTTAGCTCGTCCGCAATCGGTCTAATAACATAATTGTTTGTGAGGGTAAACCGCCGTAATGGCTAAGATACGGGAAGATACAGGAGGAATAAGGAGAATGCAGGGAGCTGACATCTTCTCTTACCAAGTCAGCCTGAAATCGCTTGAATTATGCTAATTTACTGGAAATGACCTGCATGGCGATACGTGTTAGCATTATTAGTGTTGTGGCGCAGAGGCTCCTCAGTGTCGGATTAGAAGAGCAGGAAGCTCCGATCTGACGGTATAAATCGGGGGAAACCTTGCTGTGCTTGGAGATTTAGGGTGGAATGAATTCCCTTTGTCTCCCCAAAAATAAAGAGGGGTAGTGAGAAAAAAGTGAAGAAGAGCGCATTGTTAGTTTTGTTTGCTTTGATGATGGTGTTAGCGGCTTGCGGCTCCAACAATGGCAACCTGCCGGAGACATCGCCGCCCCCGCCGCCCGGCGAGACAAACGGGGCGAACGGCGCGGAGAATGGCGAGAGCGGAGCAGGAGAGAGCACGCTTGAAAAGGCAAGAGAGAGAGGCTATATCAACGTTGGTTTTGCCAATGAAAACCCCTATGCGTACCAGGAAGCAGATGGCACCTTGACTGGCGAGGCGGTTGAAATCGCTCGGATTATCTTGAGCAATCTCGGCATCGAGGAAATGCGCGGCGAGATGACCGAATTTGGCGGTCTCATCGGCGGTCTGCAGGCTGGACGCTTCGATATGATTACAGCAGGCATGTTCATCAATCCGAATCGGTGCGCCGAGGTGGCGTTCGCGAACCCCGAGTACAGCATCGGCGAAGCGCTTGCCGTCAAGCAAGGCAATCCGCTCGGACTGAACAGCTATGAAGCGATAGCGAGCAGCGACGCCAAGGTGGCGGTCATGACTGGCGCCGTCGAGATCGAATACTTGGAAAAGTCCGGCGTATCCGAAGATCAAATCGTGGTCGTACCGGATCAGAATGCGGCAATCAGCGCGCTTCAGGCAGGACATGTCGATGCGATGACGATGACCGGACCAGCCTTGCAGTCTCGTCTGGATGCTGCAGGCGATGACTCGATCGAGCGTGTAGCTGATTTTGAACAGCCGATTATTGATGGCGAGAGTGTGCGAGGCTACGGGGCGTCTGCTTTCCGTCAAGCAGACACCGAGTTTGTAGAAGCGTTTAATGCCGAATTGGAGAAGATGAAGGAATCGGGTCAGTTGTTGGAGATTCTGGAACAATTCGGCTTCACCGAAGACGAGCTGCCGGGCGACATGACCGCTGCGGAGCTGTGCGGGTAACCAATGATTGACTATTGGCTTCAGTGGATGCCATTGCTGTGGAAAGGGCTGGTCACCACCGTAGAGGTGACCGCCTATTCCGCAGTGCTGGCTCTGCTGCTCGCGGCATTGACGGGAATCTGCCGCTTGTCCAGATTTCGCGCGATACGGGGGCTGGCCCTTCTCTATGTGCTGACCTTTCGCGGTATCGCCCTGCTGGTGCTGCTGTTCTGGATTTATTATGTCCTGCCTTACATGAATATCGAGCTATCGAAAACGATGGCGGCTGTGCTGGCCCTTGGCCTGAACTACGGCGCCTTCGGCTCGGAGATCGTCCGCAGCTCGATATTGGCCGTGCCCCAAGGACAATGGGAGGCGGCAAGGGCGCTCAATATGACTCCCGCCCAGCGTATGGTCCGGATTATCTTCCCACAAGCACTGATCCGGATGATTCCGCCGTTCAACAACCTGATGATCGAGCTGTTGAAGGCGTCCTCCCTGTTATTTTTTATCGGGCTTGCCGATCTGGTCCACCAGTCCAACGTGCTGAGGGGCTTGTACCTGCAGCAGACGACGCAGATCTATCTGACGCTGCTTATTATCTACTTCATCTTGGCCTCGATGATATCGTTTGCCTTCCGGCTGCTCGAGCGCAGATGGTCAGCGGGGAGGTTGTAACGCATGATATGGAGTTGGGATTATGCATGGTCGGTGCTGCCGATCCTGCTGGATGTCATCGGTACGACGATGCTGGCGACGCTGTTGGGTTTCCTGATCGCGTGTACGCTAGGTATGGCGTTGGCGATTTTGAGACGCTCGCGATTTGCCGCCGTGCGCTTGACGATCAACGGGTTTATCCAGTTTGTGCGCAACACGCCGTTGCTTGTCCAGTTGTTCTTTTTGTATTATGCCGTACCGATGTCGTTTGGCTTCACGATGACGGCATTTACGGCCGGGATCGTCGGCCTGGGTTTGCACTATAGCACCTACATGGCCGAGGTGTACCGTTCGGGCATCGATGGCGTCGACCGCGGCCAATGGGAAGCGGCGCGTGCGCTGAACTTCACCAAGCAGCAGACATGGACGCGGATCATCCTGCCCCAGGCCGTACCGCCGATCTTGCCGATTATGGGCAATTATCTGATCGTCGTCTTCAAGGAGACGCCGCTGCTCGCGGCGATCACCGTTATGGAGCTGCTCTCGCGAGCCAATAACATCGTCGCTAGAGACTGGCGTCCGACCGAGCCTTACACGCTTGTCGGCATCCTGTTCCTCGTCATCAGCCTGCTGCTGTCGGGACTGGTCAGTCTGCTCGAATATAAGCTGGCGCAGCGTCAGAAGCGATGAACGGCAGCTTGGGACGCTGGGGCGGCGATACACAATCATTTAACGTTTATGACACGCTAGGCGTGGTTATATATCCAAAGAATAGGGGGTGGATTCGTTGGGTACAACGATGGAAGAGCAACCACAAAGCGTCGGAGTCACGGAAGTGGAACCGAAGGCTGTCTCGGGCAACGCCGAGCCTATGGTCAAGTATACCGATGTGAAAAAGTCGTTCGGCGACCTGGAGGTACTGCACGGTATCAACCTGGAGATGGCTGCAGGCGAGAAGATCGCCATCATCGGCCCAAGCGGCTCAGGCAAGACTACCCTCGGTCGCATGCTGATGACGCTCGATCATCCAACCTCCGGTACGATTGAGGTGGACGGCGAGCAGCTGTGGCATATAGAGCGCAAGGGCAAGCTGGTGCCGGCGGGAGAGAAGCATCTGCACAAGATGCGGACGAAGATCGGCATGGTGTTCCAGCACTTCAATCTGTTCCCGCATATGAAGGTGATCAACAACGTCACCGAAGCGCCCGTCAAGGTGCTGGGCCTCTCTAAAGACGAAGCGCACGAACGGGCGATGGAGATGCTCCGCAAGGTCGGTCTCGAGGATAAGCTGGATGTCTACCCCTCCAAGCTATCCGGCGGCCAAAAGCAGCGCGTCGCCATCGCGCGGGCGCTGGTCATGCGGCCCAAGGTGATGGTGTTCGACGAAGTGACGTCGGCGCTCGACCCCGAGCTGGTCGGCGAAGTGCTGGAGGTCATCAAGGAGATCGCCGACGAAGGCGAGATGGCGATGATGCTGATCACTCATGAGATGGACTTCGCCCGAGAGGTGGCTGATCGCGTCGTCTTCGGCGCCGATGGGCTCATCGTCGAGCAAGGCCCGCCCGAGCAGATCTTCGAGAACCCGCAGAGCGAACGCCTGCAAACCTTTCTGAGACGCATTAAATAGATCGATCCTGTGACCATAGGCGAGTTTTCAAAACAGCCTGAAAAGGAGGCTAACGAGTGATGTCCCAAGTAGCAAGCTTAACCCTTCGCCTGCCGACCAAGGAAGACGGCGCGCAGGTATATGACTTGATCCGCCGGGCAGGCACGCTGGATCTCAATTCGGCTTATTGTTATATCCTGCTCTGCGACATGTTTAGCGGCACCTGTGTCGTCACGGAGGAAGAGGAGCGCGTCGTTGGCTTCCTCTCCGCCTTTTACCGCCCGGACGAACCGGAGACGCTGTTCGTCTGGCAAGCCGCCGTCGACCCGGCGATGCGGGGACGAGGGCTGGCGACCTCGATGCTGACGGAGCTGCTCGCTCGCGAGCATCCGCAGCCGCTGCGCTATATCGAGGCGACCGTCAGTCCGTCCAATAAAGCCTCGCGCCGACTGTTCCAGTCGTTCGCCGATGCTTGCGGTGTTCCGCTCGCCGAGCGAGCGGCAGACGGCTACAGCCCCTCGATGTTCCCGGACGGCCACGCCCATGAAGCGGAGCCTTCACTGCGCATCGGGCCGCTTGTATAGTACCTTAATCCCATTCAAAGGAGTGATTGGATGACTTATTTGAACCAGAGTGAAGACAAACCGTCCCTGCAGGTGTTTGAGGATATGGAATCCGAAGTGCGCAGCTATTGCCGGAGCTTCACGACTGTATTTCACAAAGCCAAAAACGCCAGACTATGGGATACGAACGGCAATGAATACATCGATTTTTTTGCTGGCGCCGGCGCGCTCAACTATGGACATAACAATCCGAAAATCAAGCAAAAGCTGATCGAATATATGCTTGACGACGGAATTACACATAGCCTGGACATGGCCACTCATGCCAAGGAGCAATTCCTGCAGCAGTTTAACGACAAAATCCTGCGTCCGCGCGATCTGAGCTATAAGGTGATGTTCCCTGGTCCGACAGGCACCAACTCCGTCGAGAGCGCGCTTAAGATCGCCCGCAAAGTGACAGGGCGGACGGGCATCATCGCCTTCACCAACGCTTTCCATGGCATGTCGCTCGGCTCGCTTGCGATCACAGGCAACAAGTTCAAGCGCGGCGGCGCGGGCGTGGCGCTCGACAACGCGGCCTTCATGCCTTATGACGGTTATCTGGGCGAGCAGATCAATACGGCGCTAATCATGGAGAAGATGCTCGATGATCCCGGCAGCGGCGTCGAGACGCCGGCGGCTGTCATCCTCGAGACGGTGCAGGGCGAGGGCGGCTTGAACGCTGCCAGCGAAGGCTGGCTCAAGGAGATTGCCCGCATCTGTCGTCAGCGCGATATCTTGCTGATCGTCGACGATGTGCAGATGGGCTGCGGCCGCACAGGCAGCTTTTTCAGCTTTGACCATGCAGGCATCGAGCCGGATATCGTCTGTCTGTCCAAGTCGATTGGCGGCTTCGGCTTGCCGTTCGCGCTCACGCTGATCAAGCCAGAGTACGACCTGTGGAATCCCGGCGAGCACAACGGCACGTTCCGCGGCAACAACCTGAGCTTCATCGCGGCCACCGAAGCGCTCAGCTACTGGGAGGATGGCCGGATGGAGCAGGAGCTGAAGGTCAAGTCGGCGATGATCGAAAATGCGCTGCAAACGATGCTTGACGATCACCCGCAATGCGGCGCGCGCCTCAAAGGCAAAGGGATGATCCTCGGCATTGCCTTTGACGTGCCGGAGCAGGCGGCTCAGCTGTGCAAAGCGGCGTTCGAGCGGGGCATTATCATGGAAACCTCAGGCCCGAATGATGAGGTAGCCAAGCTGATGCCGCCACTGACAATTGAAACCGAGCTGCTCGCGCGCGGTCTTGCGCTCGTAGCCGAAGCGATGGACGACATTATGAGCGAAGCCAAGCAGCCGGTACTGCAATAAAATCAAACCAAGAAATGGAGTGTGAGTCATCATGATCGTCAAACATCTGGAGGATGTCCTCGGTACGAAGGACGATGTCGATACAGAAACATGGAACTCGCGGCGACTGCTGCTCAAAAAAGACGGCATGGGCTTCTCCATGCACGATACGCTGATCAAAGCGGGGACGGAAACGCTGATCTGGTACAAAAACCACGTCGAAGCGGTGTACTGCATCGAAGGCGAGGGCGAAATCGAGCCAGAGGGCGGCCCGGTCTATCCGATCCGCCCCGGCACAATCTATGCGCTCGACGGCCATGAGAAGCATCTGCTGCGGGCGACCAAGACCATGCGGATGATCTGCGTCTTCAACCCGCCGCTGAGCGGCCAGGAGGTCCACGACGCCGAGGGTGTCTACCCGGTAGCCGCTGACTAGACGCAAGGCTGTGGCAATGGTACTTATCGGATGTTTCCGACGGAATTGTAGCATGTGCAGAGCTATTGCAGCAGCATAAATTAAGAGGAGGATGATCTACGATGAGTTCAACGGTGCAAACCCCCAATCAGGTCGACAAGTACCCTTCCCGTGTGAGCGACAAGCCGGAGCTGCTGGAGCGCAAGGACCCCGTCGTCTATTCCGAGTGGACGCCGGAGAGCCCGCTTTCCAAGGAGCAATCCGACTTTTATGAGCAAAACGGTTATCTGCTGCTCGACAGCTTCTTCAACGAAGAGGAGATCGCCGACTGGCGGGCGGAGCTGCGACGACTGCAGGAGCAATTCAAGGACAATCCTGTAGACGAGGTCATCCTTGAGCCGGAGAGCAAGGAGGTGCGCTCGATCTTCGCGATCCACAAGAGCAATGCGGTGTTCCGGCTGGTCGCCAAGCATCCGCGTCTGCAAGCGATCGTCTCTTACCTGCTCGGCGGGGAGACCTATATCCATCAGTCTCGGATCAATTACAAGCCAGGCTTCAACGGCAAGGAGTTCTACTGGCACTCCGACTTCGAGACCTGGCATGTTGAGGACGGCATGCCGAATATGCGGGCGCTCAGCTGCTCGATCGCGCTCGAGGACAATTACGATTACAATGGCGCCTTGATGGTCGTGCCAGGCTCCCACAAAAAGTTCGTCACCTGCGTAGGCAAGACGCCGGATGACCATTACAAAGCTTCTCTGCGCCGTCAGGAATACGGTGTGCCGGACCCGGACAGCCTGACCAAGCTCGTCCAGGAGGGCGGCATCGATACCGCTGTCGGCAAGGCCGGTTCGATCCTGCTGTTCGACTGCAACACGATGCACGGCTCCAACAGCAACATTACGCCGCTGCCGCGCAGCAATGTGTTCCTCGTCTATAATCATGTCAGCAACCGGGTCGTCGAGCCGTTCTCTGGACAGAAGCCAAGACCCGAGTTTATCGCAACCCGCGAGGAGCCATGATATCCTGGACGCTTGTCGGTACCATCATCGTCATCAATATGGTATATGTATCCATATTTACGCTGCGTCTCATTCTGGTCATCAAAGGCCGAAGAGGCGCAGCCTCGTTTTTGGCGATGGCGGAAGTTTTCGTCTATCTGACCGGTCTGAACCTCGTGCTGTCCAATCTGGACAATCCCGTCAATATGGCGGCTTATTGTATCGGCTTTGGCATCGGGGTCTATCTCGGCAGCCGAATCGAGGAGTATCTGGCGCTCGGCTATCTGGTCGTCCAGGTTATCGTCGACGAGTTGGAGGTCGGGCTGCCCAACAAGCTGCGCGATCTCGGCTACGGCGTCTCCTCCTGGGCCGCCGATGGTCGGGACGGCAAACGTCTGGTCATGCAGGTGCTCGTCAAGCGCAGCAATGAGAAGCGGCTGATGAAGAGCATCCGCAACCTGTCGCCGAAGGCCTTCGTCATCTCGCACGAACCGAAGGAATTCAAGGGCGGCTTCTGGGTGCGTCTGACCAACAAATAATGAACTCGAAACAGGCTCATGAGCGGACTATCCGACCATGAGCCTGTTGTTGTGGGAGCACGAGCGGCCGAGCGATTTCCAAGCTTCCCAATAATTATGGCATGAAACCTCAGCGAATCCATGTTACCATGAATGGCGTCGGGTACATGACGTATCCAAAACTTTCACAGAGGAGGCAATACATCGATGAATAGACGTACATTGCGCCGATCTGTTGTAGGCGCCGTAGCAGCGGGCGTATTATTCGCAGGTGCGGCCGTAGGCGGAGGGGCGGCACAAGCCGCAGGCAACAACACGCTTCCAACGTATTCTTACAATCAGCAAATTAACCAGGATCTCATAAATCAAATTGCTCAGCAGTATGGCATCGACCTGCAGCAGCTGCTCCAGGGCTATCTGCAAAACCCGGGACAAGCGGAGCAGCCAACGACGGCTCCGGTGGAGCAGCCAACCGACTCCGGCACGCCGGTCGATACTGGCAACACCGAAAACACCGAAAACACC
>Ga0160464_100624_pt1 | contig 22322 bp, 19 predicted proteins | sample HID1971I_E11MG_FD_108275 | JGI IMG/M metagenome (GOLD analysis project Ga0160464, IMG submission 108275) | Enriched millipede-associated microbial communities from UW Madison campus, WI, USA - HID1971I_E11 MG | ecosystem: Host-associated > Arthropoda: Insects > Digestive system > Unclassified ... | reverse complement strand
GTGCAAAGGTCACGCTGGCCGCGACGTTCTTACCGCGCGCAAACAACTCCACCGAGTTGCTGCTCATGCGCCCGTGCTGCTCAGCGTTATAGCGGCCGTGGCTGATCACGCCCTGGTCGTAGCCGAGGCTGGTGCCGTATTCAGTGAACACTGGCTGCATCCAGGCCCAAGTCACCGGCCGGCTCCAGCGCAGGTCATTGCGCCAATAGCCGCCGCTGTCGCCCGCCAGCATTTGGTCTTTGTAGCCACGAATCGACGATTGTCCACCCAGGCTCATGCGCTGTGGGCTGAACAACACATCTTCGCTGTGCTGGCCGGTCATCAAACTGCTGAAGCTGAGGGACTCGCCCCAGAGTTTGAACGGGTACAGATAGCTCAGCGTGGCGGTGTATTTGCGGTAGCGCGCATCGGCCTGGCCAGGCTTTGGGTGGTGATTGGCCTGGGCATCGAATGCGCCGATGCCGTTTTGCATGCCAAGGTCAATATTGAGGAATGAGCCGCCGATACGCCGACCGTGGTTGATACCCAATTGCGCTTCACTGAGGCGGTTGCTGCTCAAGGCCAGCTTGCTGTCTTCGATGAAGTTGTTGGTACGAAGATAGGCAATGCCAGTGTTCAGGGATGTCTTGCTCAAAGCGTCACGATGGATAACCCGTTCCAGGCGCAACTGATGATTCTGGCTGTCGCCGGTCTGCTTGAACTTGAAGTTGTTGGCCTGGGCCTGGGAGCGATACTCAGTTTCGATGTAGCTGTACGAGAGGTTCCACCAGCCAAATGGAACGCTGTAGCTGAGCATCGAATTGCGTGAGGTGCGTTGATGATCGCTGACGGCATCGTGGCCGCCACGCAGCGAAAGCTGATCGGCCAGGCCGAGCGGGTTATCCCAGTCAAGACTGGCGCCCCACTGCTGCTCACCGGTGCTGCGCTGGCCGCCGTTATGCCGCGACAGACCTACACGCCAGGGCTTTTGCGGGGTGTTTTTGACCAGTACATCGCTGCCACCCACGGCTTTGCCCGGCGCCAGCTCCATCTGCGCCTGGTTCGACGGCAAGCGATTCAACTGATCGACCATCTGCTCGATTTCGCGCAGATTGAGCAGTTCGCCCTGCTTGCCGGGGAAACTCATGGCCAACTGGCGGTCGGTGATGCCACTGCCTTCGGCGCCCTTCAGGCTTTCCAGCCGGCCTTCGACCACCTGGATCTTGAGGTTGCCGCTGGAAAGGTCCTGCTGAAGCAGGTAGGCACGACTGGTAACCAGGCCTTTGGCCAAATAGCGGTCGGTGATGACCTTGAGCACTTCGTTGAGCTGCGGTACGCCCAGGCATTGGCCGATATAGGGCTTGATAAGACCCGTGCGCTCACCTTCGGTCAGCGCATCAGCACCACCCAGTTCGATGGTTTTGATCGGGAAGCAGCGGGTGTCGACAGGCGCGACCGGTGCAGCAGGCGCCGCGGACTTTCCAGGCAGGTCCTTGAGCTCTTCGATCCGCCGTTGCTGATCCTCAAGCAGGCGGTCCTGGCGATCCCGGATCAGGTCGGTGATGCCTGGGGCGTTCTGCGGCGTGGCGGCGTGCGCCCCTCCAACAATGCCCAGGCAAAAAAAAGCGGACAGCAGGCTGAACCTGGTCCGACGCTGTAAACGCCACATTCTCTAGATCCCTCTATGTGGCCTTAAGCCACCAATGGAGGGCGATCATAGGATGTCATTTTGATGGCGTCAATTAAGCGAGTAAGTTTGTTTGATCTCTAACACTCGGCGAATCACGCTGAAAAGTATGACTTTTTCGTCTGCACACTCATCATCGGCCACGGGCATTCAAGCATTTTTTGCGTGACACCCGTTTGACCTCAGGAAGAAAAAACCTCAGCGCCTTGACGTGCCGTCTGGTGATATCGAGGCGTTTGCTGCCTGACCAATTGCGCCTGAACCCCCGCCACCGCATCGAGCACTCTCTGCGCCCACTGCTCATCCTGCGGGTCAACCACGACCACACGAAAGCCATGATCGTGACCTTCAATGCGCACGCCCTCGGAGTCATCCACGTGCAAATCAATATCGAAAGCCGGCGGGAATTTCGACGGTGTATTGGCCAGCCCGTGCGCACTGAGGGCGTCGTTATGCAGGGTGCTATTTACCACCCCGTCAACGCGGATGCCGTACAGCATCAACCAACGCCTGATATAGGAAGGTGCCCGACCCGACGAGGTATAGACCCAGATGCTGCAACCCTGGCGCCGCAGCTCGCGGGTCAGGGAACGGGTGCCGATACGCAGCGGCTCGCCCCACCAGCGATGGACGCAGGCTGGTAGCCAGCTGCTCTCCACGGCGGAGTGATGGAGCTGGCAGGCCAGGGTGTCGTCGATATCAAACGAGATCCGTACCTGCGGGCGCGTGAACGCGCGCGTGGACAGGGCTCGTACGACTCGGCGGGCGGACGTTCGGCATTTGCCCGCGAGTGTTGGATACCAACGCATCAGTGGCCTCCTCCATAGATGGGCTGCGGTGTGTCGCTCAAAAAAAACACCTTTGGATCAGGGGCCTGTTCCTCCAGGAAAGCCGCGTATTTTTTCTTGATCTTGGGCAATTCATACAACGCCTTGACGCCATGCTTGGCCGAGTTGCGGATCACCGAGGACGGGTTGAAATAGCCCTCGGCATTTTCCAGTGTCAGCACGAAGGGTGGTAAACCGGAGCGCATCAGCAGGTAGCTGACGATCAGCGAGCCGCTGCGGTTGTTACCTTCGATAAACAACTGCGGCTTGCTGAGGATACGTACATAGACACCCGCCGCCCGCTTCCAGACGGACTCACTGCGATACGCGCAATACCAATTGAACAAGTCCTTGATGCCGCCTTCAACGTTGTTGAAGAAGTGCTCCTCGGTCGCGGCCAGGTGCTGGGCGTATTCCACCCGACGCGCCGGGTCTCGACCGCACAGGACCGTGGCATTGATCTCCAGCATCAAGTCCAGATGATGAAGATCAAACAGGTCGACACCCCGGGCCACATAGTCGTCAATCAGCGCGTAACCCTCAAGCACATTGAGCAGCACTTCGTCGGTCAAGGGGTCACGCGGCTCGGTAAATTGCGTGCTGAGCTCGGCGAAGCGGCCCTGCACTTTACGCAGGGCGCGTTCAATCGCTGACAAATCAAGACGATGGGTTACAGGCATTGATATTCCCGGGAAGACGTTGGCACAGGTACCGCCTTTATCGAACATGGATGGCTCAGCTGAACTTACCGCTGATGTAATCCTCGGTCATTTTTTCCCGTGGGTTGCCGAACACCTGGGTGGTCGGGCCCATCTCTACCAGATAGCCAGTGCGGGTGCCCTGGGAAATATCCACCGAGAAAAACGCCGTGGTATCCGCCACGCGGATGGCCTGCTGCATGTTGTGGGTCACCAGGGCGATGGTGTAGTCCTTCTTCAACTCCACCATCAGCTCTTCGACCCGGCGGGTCGCAATCGGGTCGAGTGCCGAGCAAGGCTCATCGAGCAGCAGCACTTCCGGCTCGGTGGCGATCGCACGGGCAATACACAAACGTTGCTGCTGACCGCCGGAAAGCGACAGGCCGCTGACCTTGAGCTTGTCCTTGACCTCGTCCCACAGCGCCGCACCCTGCAAGGCGTGCTTGACGCGATCGCCCAGGTCGCCCTTGTAGCGGTTCAGGCGCAGGCCGAACGCAACGTTGTCGAAGATGCTCATGGAAAACGGGTTGGGCTGCTGGAACACCATGCCGATGTAGCGGCGTACCACCACCGGATCGACGCCCTTGCCATACACGTCTTGGCCGAGGAAATGCACATGGCCTTCGAAACGAAAGCCCTTCACCAAATCGTTCATGCGGTTGAGGCTGCGCAGCACGGTACTTTTGCCGCAGCCCGACGGGCCGATGAAACCGGTGATCTTGTTTTTTTCAATCGGAACATGGCTGTCACGCACCGCCATGAAGTTGCCGTAGAAGATCCTGTCCAGCTTGCAGTCCATGACCACAGGCGACTGGGTGACAAACGGAGCGGCTACTTGCGCAGTTGATACGTTCAAATTCAGATGCTCCCGTTCTTAATACTTGGGCTTGCCGAAGATACGGCTGACGATATTGACGACCAGCACGATCATCACCAACACCAACGAGGCCGCCCAGGCGAGCTCGAGTTGGTTGTCGAAGGGCATGCCGGAGAAGTTGTAGATCAGCACCGCAAGGGAGGCGGTCGGGTTCATCACCGACAGGTCGCCGTCGTGGAAGATCCAGTAGTTGCTGAACAGCGCGGTAAACAACAGCGGCGCGGTTTCGCCCGCAGCGCGTGCCACGGCGAGCATCACGCCGGTGAGGATCGCCGGCAGGCCGGTGGGCAAGATGATTTTCCAGATCACCTGGGAACGGGTGCAGCCCATGCCGTAGGCGGCGTCCTTCATGACCTTGGGCACCATGCGCATCGACTCTTCAGCGGTCAGCACAACGATCGGCAGCATCAATACCGCCAATGCCACACCACCTGCGGGTGCCGAATAGGTGCCGGTAGTCATCACCACCAGCGCATAGGCAAACACCCCGGCCAGGATCGACGGCAGGCCCGTGAGCATCTTGGCGGCAAAGCGTGCGGTGTTCGCCAGCTTGCTGTCCGGTCCCAATTCGGCCAGGAAGATCGCGGCCAGGATGCCGACCGGCACCGCGATAGCGGCAGCGATGCCGACCATCACAAAGGTACCGGCCATCGCGTTACCGAAACCGCCGCCGGTCTCGAAGCCGGTGGGCGGCAGTTCGGTGAACACCTCCAGGCTCAAGCGTGCGCCGCCACGGGTGATCAGCATGTAGAGCACGGAAATCAGCGGCACACTGGCGAGCAGCGCGCCAAGCCACACCAGCGTAGTCAACACCAGGCTACGCAGTGCACGCCCTTCGAATTTGCGTTGCAGGCTCGGCACCGCGGTTATAGGGGACGTGAGGTTAGTCATTGTTTAGTACCCCGCTGAGCGTAGAGCATGATCATGGAGCCGATAACGTTCACCAGCAGCGTGATGAACATCAACACGAGGGCGGCGTACATCAACACCTCGATCTCGTTGGGCCCGGCTTCGGGGAAGTTCAGTGCCAACAAGGCGGCCAGGGTATTGGCCGGCGCGAACAGCGAAAGTGAAATGTTGTTGGCGTTGCCCACCAGCATCGCCAGCGCCATGGTTTCGCCCAGTGCGCGGCCCAGGCCGAGTACCAGGGAACCGAAGATACCGGTGGCGGCGGATGGCACCATCACTTTGAGAATCGCTTCCCAGTGGGTGGTGCCCATGCCATAGGCGGCCTGTTTGGTTTTCATCGGCACGCTGGTCAGCGCGTCCTGGGACACGGCGGCAATCGTCGGCAGAATCATGATCGCCAATACCAGCGCCGCCGGCAGCAACCCGGGCCCGCTCAACGAGGTGCCGAAAAACGGTATCCAGCCCAGCTCGCTGTTCAACCAGGTGGTCAGGGGCCGGATCGCCGGGATCACCACGTAGATGCCCCACAGGCCATACACCACGCTGGGGATGGCCGCGAGCAATTCGACGATGGTACGAAATACCGCGGCCAGCTTCGCCGGCAGGAAATCCTGGGTCAGGAAAATCGCCATACTGACTCCGAAGGCGCCTGCAATCAGCAGCGCAATCAGGGCGCTGTAGAGCGTGCCCCAAATGGCCGGAAGAATGCCGTACTTGCCTTGGTTAACGTCCCAGACACTGCCAAGCAGCACGTCGAAGCCGTGCTTTTCCATGCCTGGAAGGGCCTTGCGTCCCACCTCGAATACCAGGGCGACGACCAACGCCAGAATCAGCACCACCCCGATTTTCGCAAGCGCACGGAAGGTGCGGTCTACCAGGAAATCCTTTGCCGAGGGAGGTTGGCAGGCAGAGTCCGGGTTAACCGGTACGACGAAAGGTTTGATCATTGGTCAATTCCGGAACAAAGGGGGAAACGCTCCCGGCATGGCTGGCAGCACACACCGGGAGCGGCCGCACGGGTATTACTGGATGTTGGCGGAGGCTTTGCGCACCTGATCGACCACCGATTGCGGCAGCGGGATGTAACCCATCGAGTCGGCGATTTTCTGCCCTTCGGTCAGGCTGTATTCGACCATTTCGCGCATGGCCTTGGCCTTGGCCGGGTTACCGTTATCCTTGCGGAAGATCATCCAGGTGTAGGAAGTGATCGGGTAGGACTTGGCACCGTCCGGATCCGGCAACCAGGCCACCAGGCTTTCCGGCATCTTCACCGCGGCCAGGGCCTCGGCACCGCTTTCGGCGTTCGGCACCACATACTGGCCGGCCTTGTTCTGCAACTGGGCAAAGTCAACCTTGGCCAGCTTGGCGAAGCCGTATTCGATGTAGCCGATAGCGCCCGGCGTCTGGCGCACGGTGGCGGTCACGCCGTCGTTCTTGGGCGACTTGATAAACTTGTCGCTGGCCGGCCAGTTAACGGTGTTGCCCTCCCCCAGCGCCTGCTTGAACTCAGGGTTGATGGTCGCCAGGTGCTTGGTGAAGACCGCCGTGGTGCCGCTGGAGTCCGCACGTACCACCACGGTGATCGGCGTATCGGTCAGCTTCAGGTCCGGGTTGGCGGCCACGATCTGTGGGTCATTCCACTTGGTGATCTTGCCCAGGAAGATATTGGAGTAAACCTCGCGTGGCAGCTTGAGCCCCTTGGGATTGCCCGGCAGGTTATAGGCCAGCACGATTTCGCCCGCGGTCATCGGCAGCAACTGCACGCCTTCGGCCACCTTGGCGATGTCTTCGTCTTTCATGGCCGAGTCACTGGCGGCGAAATCGACGGTTTTGTTCAGGAAGTCCTGCACACCGGCGCCGCTGCCCTTGGATTGGTAGTCCACGGTGACGCCAGCGGTCTTCTTGCTGAAATCCTTGAACCAGGTGAGGTAGATCGGTGCAGGGAAGCTGGCGCCGGAACCGGTGAGGCGCACGTTCTCGGCGGCAAAGGTCATGGAGGAGGCACAAAGAGAAACCGTAACGGCCAGTGCTGCAGACTTCATCAAGCTTTTCATTAAAAGGAACTCGTTGTGGTGACGGGCTCCCGAACTGTGCAGCAGGGTTGTTACATTTTTATGAAAATTGAGTGGCAAACCGGGTTTTGTCCCGGTTTGCCACTACAGCCCTATATTTTTAGTGCATTGGTTAGTAACAAAATGCGACTAAAATGCTCGGATCCTCCAGCGCCTTAATGGTAGCCATCGCCAATCCTCACTTTGCCGCGAAATACGTAGTAGCTCCAGCAGGTGTACATCAGGATGATCGGCAGGATGAACAGCGTGCCAATCAGGATGAATAACTGGCTAGAGGGCGGCGATGCAGCGTCCCACAAGCTGATGGATGGCGGCACAATGTTCGGCCAGATGCTGAAGGCCAGGCCGATATACCCCAGAAATACCAGGACCAGGGTGAATACGAACGGCCAGTGCGAGTGATGTTGGCGTAAACTCTTCAACAGCCCCACCAGTGCCAGTACGCCCAGCAGCATCAGGCCGCCGAACATCACAATGTGCGCCTGGGCAAACCAGCGCAGGGCGATTTCCGGGTGCAGCCACGGCGTCCACACACACAGCACTGCCACCACCGCCATCAGCGCGAAGGCCAGGTAACGGCTGAACAGGCGCATGCGCGATTCGAGCATGCCTTCGGTCTTGACCAGCAACCAGGTGCTGCCCAGCAACGCATACGCCACCACCAGCCCGACCCCGCAGAACAACGGGAACGGCGACATCCAATCAAGATTGCCCCCGGCAAACTGGCGATTGACCACAGGAATGCCGGCGATGTAGGTGCCGATCACCACGCCCTGGCAGAAAGTCGCCAGGAACGAGCCGCCGATAAACGCCATGTCCCAGATATGCCGCTTCTGCGGGCTGGCCTTGAAGCGGAACTCAAACGCCACGCCACGAAAGATCAGCCCGGCCAGCATGAACATCAACGGCAGGTACAACGCCTCCAGGATCACTGAGTACGCCAGCGGAAACGCCCCATACAACGCCGCGCCGCCCAGCACCAACCACGTCTCGTTACCGTCCCACACCGGCGCCACGGTGTTCATCATCACGTCGCGTTCCTGCTCGTCCGGGATCAGCGGAAACAGGATGCCCAAGCCCAAATCGAAACCATCCATGATCACGTACATCATCACCCCGAAGGCAATGATTACGCCCCAGATCAACGACAGGTCTATACCTTGAATGCCCATGTGCAATCCCCTTGATCAGTTGGTGTGGTCGCCGGACGCGAGCGTCTCGGTGACGGCGGACAGGGGGCGGCGTGGTGTACGCTCCTGGCCGGGGCCGCCCTGTGGCGGATGGTCGTGATGGGGCTGCGGGCCTTTGCGCACCAACTTCATCATGTAGCCGATACCCACGGCGAATACAGAGAAGTAGATGAGCACAAACAACGCCAGGGAGATGCTCAATTGCGTAACGCTGTGATTGGACGCCGCGTCTGCGGTGCGCATCAGCCCGTAGACCACCCACGGCTGGCGCCCTACTTCGGTGGTGATCCAGCCGGCCAGCATGGCGATCAGCCCGGCCGGCCCCATGAACAACACCAGGCGCAGGAACAGGCGATTGCGATACAGCGCGCCGTTACGCCGCAAGGCGAAGCCCAGCAAGCCAGTAAGGATCATCAACATGCCCAGTCCGGCCATGATGCGGAAGCTGAAAAAGATGATGGTCGAGTTCGGCCGGTCCCCCTTGGGGAAGCTCTTGAGCGCCGGGATCTGTTTGTCCAGGCTGTGGGTGAGGATCAGGCTACCCAGGTACGGCACTTCGATTGCAAAGCGGGTCTTCTCGGCCTGCATGTCAGGGATGCCAAACAACACCAGCGGCGTCGCACCATCGCCGACGTTTTCCCAGTGCCCCTCAATGGCGGCAATTTTCGCCGGCTGATGCTCCAGAGTATTAAGGCCATGGGCATCACCCACGATTGCCTGGATCGGCGCCACGATCAGCGCCATCCACATGGCCATCGAGAGCATTTTGCGCACCGCCGGCGTGTCGTTGTTACGCAGCAGGTGCCAGGCCGCCGATGAGCCGACAAAGAACGCAGTGGCAACGAACGCGGCAATCGCCATGTGCGCCAGGCGGAACGGGAATGACGGGTTGAACACGATAGCGAACCAGTCCAGCGGCATCACCCGGCCATCGACGATGGAGAAGCCTTGAGGCGTTTGCATCCAGCTGTTGGACGCCAGGATCCAGAACGTCGAGATCAACGTACCGATGGCGACCATTACCGTGGAAAAGAAGTGCAGGCCTCGCCCTACCCGGTTCCAGCCAAACAGCATGACCCCGAGGAAGCCCGCCTCCAGGAAGAACGCCGTCAGCACCTCATAGGTGAGCAACGGTCCGGTGATGCTGCCGGCAAAGTCCGAGAAGCGGCTCCAGTTGGTGCCGAACTCGTAGGCCATGACCAGGCCCGAGACCACGCCCATGCCAAAGTTGACGGCGAAGATTTTCGACCAGAAGTGATACAGGTCCTTGTAGACCGCGTTGTTGGTTTTCAGCCACAAGCCTTCGAGCACCGCCAGGAAACTGGCCAGGCCGATGGTGATGGCGGGGAAAATAATGTGAAACGAGACCGTGAAGGCGAATTGAATTCGCGCAAGATCCAGCGCCTCGAGATTTAACATGGCAATACCCTTATGGAAACTTGATGCGCACGCGCACCTAGCCCGGCGTGCCTCAGGCCTCGTGGCCTGGGGCAAACGGATGTGCAGTGATCAGGGAAACCCAGGGCGCCGTAATGGCCGCCCCGGTACGGCTCAAGCGCCGTGGGACTGGATCAGATTGCTGGCCGGCGCGGGTTCAAGCCGGATGGCGATGAACTTCGACGTCGGGGTAAAGGTGCGGTCGCCATAGCTTTCCAGCGGCACCAATGGGTTGGTTTCGGGGTAATAGGCGGCGGCCTGCCCGGCGGGAATGTCATAGGCGATCAAGGTGAAGCCGCTGACCCGACGCTCACGGCCATCGCCCCACAGCGAGACCATGTCGACTTTCTGCCCCGGCTCGTAGCCCAGCTTGCGGATGTCCTGCTCATTGACGAACACCACATCGCGCATGCCATAGACGCCGCGATAACGGTCATCGAGCCCGTACAGGGTGGTGTTGTACTGGTCATGGGAACGCATGGTCTGCAGGATCAGCTCCGGCTTGACGTCCAGGTTGCGCACGCCTTCGCTGACCAGGTGCGCCGGCAACACGCTGGAGACAAACTGGGCTTTGCCGGTGTCGGTTTTCCAGATGCGTCGCGCTGCGTCGTTGCCCAGGTGGAAACCGCCCGGGTGCAGCAGTTTGGTGTTGAAGTCCTTGAAGCCGGGAATGGTGTCGGCAATCAGGTCGCGGATGCGGCCGTAGTCCGCCACGGTCCACAGCCAGTCAATCGGGTGCTTGCCCAGGGTCGCATTGGCGATCCCGGCGATGATTGCCGGTTCCGAACGCATCAGCGGCGACTTGGGTTTCAGCTGGCCGTGGGAGATGTGCACCATGCTGAAAGTGTCTTCAACGGTCACGCCTTGCGGGCCTTCTGCCTGGATGTCGATATCGGTCCGGCCCAGGCACGGCAGGATCAAGGCTTCGCGACCCGTCACCAGATGGCTGCGGTTGAGCTTGGTGGCGATGTGCACGGTGAGATCGCACTTGCGCAGCGCCGCATGGGTGCGCGGGGTGTCCGGCGTGGCTTGGGCAAAATTGCCGCCCAGGCCGATGAAGACCTTGGCGCGCCCTTCTTCCATGGCAGCAATCGCCATGACCGTGTTGTGACCATGGCGGCGCGGTACCTTGAAGTCAAAGCGTGCTTCCAATGCGTTAATCAACTCCGGCGGCGCCAGTTCGTTGATGCCCATGGTGCGGTCGCCTTGCACGTTGCTATGGCCGCGCACGGGCGACAGCCCCGCCCCTGGCCGGCCGATGTTGCCGCGCAACAGTTGCACGTTGATGATTTCCTGCACGGTCAGCACCGAGTGCGTGTGCTGGGTCACGCCCATCGCCCAACACATGATCACCCGCTTGGCGCGCCGGTACATACGTGCGGCCAGCTCGATATCCTCAAGGCTCAGGCCCGATTGCTCGACGATATGCTCCCAGGAAGTCGCGTCCACTTGCGCCAGGTAGCGCTCCAGGCCCGAGGTATGCTGGGCAATGAAAGCGCGGTCGAAAACTGCCTCGCCATCGTTCTCCAAGGCTTCACGTTCCCATTTGAGCAGGAACTTGGCGATGCCGCGAAAAGCTGCCATGTCGCCGCCCAAGGCCGGGCGAAAGTACGCCGACGAGGTAGGTTCGGAACCATTGGTGAGCATCTCCAGAGGATGCTGCGGGTGTTGGAAACGCTCCAGCCCACGCTCCTTGAGCGGGTTGAAACAAATCACCTGAGCGCCGCGCTTTACCGCCTCGCGCAGTGGCTCAAGCATGCGGGGGTGGTTGGTGCCGGGGTTCTGGCCGATGACGAAAATCGCGTCGGCTTCTTCCAGGTCATCGAAAGTCACCGTGCCTTTGCCCACGCCGACACTGTCGTCCATGCCCAGGCCGCTGGCTTCGTGGCACATGTTCGAACAATCGGGAAAGTTATTGGTGCCGTAGGCGCGAACGAACAGCTGGTACAGATAAGCCGCTTCGTTACTGGCGCGCCCCGAGGTATAGAACTCGGCCTGGTCCGGCGACTCCAGCTCGTTGAGGTGCTTGGCGATCAGGGCAAAGGCATCGTCCCAAGAGATTTCGACATAACGGTCCAGGGAGTCGTCATAGCGCATCGGGTGGGTCAAGCGGCCCTGGTATTCGAGCCAATAGTCACTTTGCGCTGCCAGCGACGACACCGTGTATTTGTTGAAGAACGCCGGATTGACCAGGCGCCCGGTGGCTTCCCAGTTGACCGCCTTGGCGCCGTTCTCGCAGAACTTGACCATGCCGCTTTCCGGCGACTCGCCCCAGGCGCAACCGGGGCAGTCGAAACCGCCGTTCTGGTTGGTCTTGAGCATCGCGCGGATGTTCTTGAGCGCGTTTTCACTGCCCAGCCAGTTTTTCGTCACCGCGATCAGCGCGCCCCAACCGGCGGCCGCCCCCTTGTAGGGTTTATAACGCTCAACTTCGCTCATGATGCTTCTCCAGGACTTCACGCATAGGCAGCGCCTAACTTAAAGCCTTTATTGGTGGTTATTTTCAGGCATTGCAGAACGCAAACAGTGTTTGCACCGATCTTTCCACGGTCTCAAAATCGGTTTACATATTCAGGCTAGGCCCTGCAAAAACATCTGTCTAATCACAAATAATGACCACGCCATCGATAACATCGATCACCATTAAAGTCGTTATTTTTCATAGTGATATGAGCTTAAAAAATCTAAATAAAATCGCTATAGATTTCATCGATCACTCAGTTGCTAATAGTGATTAGACGCCCTTCAAAAACAACTTTAGGCTTGAATCAAATAAGGCTCTCATCTCTGTCGAGCGCTCAAAAACAACGCCATGGCTACGCTCTTATTGAGCCGCAGCCGGAGGTTTCCATGACCGATAAGATCCTGATGGATAGTTTTTCTCGCCGGGTCGACTACCTCAGAATGTCGGTGACCGACCGCTGCGATTTCCGTTGTGTGTATTGTATGGCCGAAGACATGCAGTTCCTGCCGCGCCAGCGCATCCTCACGCTGGAGGAGCTGTATCAACTGGCTGAAAGCTTCGTAGCGCTGGGCACGCGCAAAATCCGCCTGACCGGCGGCGAGCCGCTGATTCGCCCGGGCGTGGTTGACCTGTGCCAGCGCATCGCCGCCCTCCCCGGCCTGCGCGAGCTGTGCATGACCACCAACGGCTCACAGCTGGGCAAGCTCGCCGCCCCCTTGTTCGAGGCTGGCGTGAAGCGCCTGAATATCAGCCTCGACAGCCTCGACCCCCAGCGCTTTCGCGAACTGACGCGCACCGGCGACCTGGCCAAAGTCATCGCCGGTATCGACGCCGCGAATGCTGCGGGTTTTCAACACACCAAACTCAATTGCGTGGTAATGAAAGGCCGCAACGATCACGAGATCAACGACCTGGTAGCGTTCGCCATCGAACGCGGCGTGGATATCAGCTTTATCGAGGAAATGCCCTTGGGCGTGATCAGCGAACACAGCCGTGCCGAGGCGTTCTACTCCAGCGCGCAAGTGCGCGAGCGCATCGCCGAACGCTACACCCTGATCGACTCGGCCGAATCGACCCAGGGCCCTTCACGCTACTGGCGCCTGGCCGAAGCGCCGCATATCCGCCTGGGCTTTATTTCCCCCCACAGCCACAACTTCTGCGGCACCTGCAACCGCGTGCGGCTGACCGTAGAAGGCCGCTTGCTGTTGTGCCTGGGCAACGAGCATTCGGTCGACCTCAAGGAGGTGCTGCGCCGTTATCCGGGTGAACCACAACGGCTGGAGCACGCCATCCTCGAGTCGATGAAGATCAAGCCTTATCGACACAACTTCGAGCTCAACGATGATGTGCAGGTGGTGCGTTTCATGAACATGACCGGCGGCTAATCGACCCGGCTTTCCCTTTTTTGTATCGAGCTGCCCCGAGGTGCCCCATGCACGAGGGCAGCGGCGGTGAACAGCTCGTACTGGATGAGTCCCTGCACACCATTGCAGACGTCAGGCAATTGCTATGCGCCCGCGGTGAGACCTGGCAGCAGGTGCTGGGTGAAACCAGCCTGATGTGTGCGCTGAACCAGAAATTTTGTACACCGGAAGCGGTGATCGAAGACTTCGACGAAATTGCATTCTTCCCCCAAGTGACCGGAGGCTGACCCATGCCGGTTCAGGCGCAGAACGAGTTGTTCGACCTTCTACACGACTTTGGGTGCGCCGCTGGACCTGTGGGAGGGGGCTTGCTCCCGATGGCGGCCTGACAGGCGACCAGAATGCTGGATCAAGACTGATTACTCTTGCCCGACCACTCGGTACCTCGCCAAGGCGCGGCGTGCGCGAATCAGAACAACTCAGAGAACGGTATGAACCGCACCGTATCACCGGCCTGCAACGTGCTGCCCTCGCAAATCTCAACCAACCCATCCGCCCACGACGCACCCAGCATCACCCCGGAACTCTGGTTCGGATACAGCACCGCCCTGCCCGCCTCGATCCTGGCGCGCAGGTATTCGCGGCGACTGCCGGCCCTGGGCCAGTCAAACCCCACACTCACCGCAAAGCTCATCGGCGTGACATCATCGACGCCCTGGATGCGCAACAGATATGCCCGCGCCAGCAGCCCGAAGGTCACCAGCGCCGAGGCCGGGTTGCCGGGCAGGCCAATCACTGGCACACGGCCAAATGAACCGACGGTCAGGGGTTTGCCCGGTTTGATTGCAAGTTTCCAGAACAACGGCTTGCCGCATTCACGCAGTACCTGGCCGAGGCAGTCGGCATCGCCGGCCGACACGCCGCCGGTGGTCAGGATCAGGTCAGCGGCGTGCTGCAACTGCTCCAGCTTGAGCCGAGTCAGTTGCGGCTGGTCGGGAAGAATGCCACCGTCGATGACCTCACACCCCAGCGCGCCCAGCCAATGGCTGAGCAAGGTGCGGTTGCTGTTGTAGATGCAGCCAGGCTTGAGCGGCGTGCCCGGCTCGGCCAGTTCATCGCCGGTGGACAGCAGCGCCACCCGTGGACGGCGTACCACCGATACATGGGTGCAGCCCTGGGCCGCTGCAACGGCCAACTCGAAAGGGCCGAGTCGCTTGCCGGCCTGCAGTAATACCTCACCGGCGCGGTTTTCCTGGCCTTGGGCGCGGATATTCTGGCCCTCGCGCAACGGCTGGGCGAAGTGCACGCGCGCATCGTCCAGCACCTCGGCGTTCTCCTGCATCTCGACGCAATTGGCACCGTCCGGCACCGGTGCGCCAGTGAAGATGCGCACACAAGTGCCGGGCTGCAGCGGCTCAGGCTCTTGACCGGCGAAGACCTGTTGCGACACCGGCAGTGGCTGGCCCCGCCAACCCGTGAGGTTCAGGGCGTAGCCGTCCATGGCACTGTTGGGCCAGGGCGGCAGGTCCAGGGTCGCCACCAAGTCATTGGCCAGCACCCGTTGCCGGGCATCGCTGAGCAACACCGACTCGCTGTCTTGCAGGCGGTGTTCCTGGGCCAGGGCCAACAATGCAGCAATGGCCTCCTCCACCGACATCAGCGCGGCGCGGCTCATCCCCGTGTGCCACACAGTGCGATCGGCTTGAGATGCGGCACAAAATTACAAGGGCGGTGACGCGCATCGAGCTGCTCGGCAAGAATACCTTCCCACGCAGTACGGCAAGCCCCGGTCGAGCCCGGCAGGCAGCACACCAGCGTGCCGTTGGCCAGCCCGGCCAAGGCGCGGCTCTGCACCGTGGAAGTACCAATATCAAGAATCGAGATCGCCCGAAACAGCTCACCGAAACCGTCAATGTGCTTATCCAGCAAACATCCCACTGCCTCGGGAGTGCTGTCGCGGCCGGTAAAACCGGTGCCGCCGGTAATCAATACCACCTGCACGCGCTCATCGGCGATCCAGGTCGCCACCTGGGCGCGGATTTTATACAGGTCATCCTTGAGCAGATTGCGCTCCACCAGGCTGTGCCCGGCTTCCAACAGACGGCTGACCAGCAATTGCCCGGAGGTGTCATTGGCATATTCGCGGGTATCGCTGACCGTCAACACGGCAATATTCAAGGGTACAAACAATGCATCCGACGTTACGCTCATGTGATTCTCCGGCAGGCGATTATCAAGACAATGGCCGCAGGCTAAAGCGCTGAAACGATGGCTGTCTAATCGTTACGGCTGACCGGGTTATCGAGCGTTTCTATCACGGCTTTTACAGGCGGCCCTGGACTGTTATCGAGTGCATCAATCGCGTCGTCAATACAGGTGATTGGACGTGCCTGCCGTTACAATGAGATCGTCTGTTCATTCATTCGTCGGGTTACGCGGGTTTCCAGCACCTCGCGCCTCGAACGGCTCTCACTTATTCCCAGGCAGGTGCCTTAATGGACATAAAGCAACTCAAATTCCTGATCGCGCTGGAGCAGACCCGGCACTTCGGCCAGGCTGCCGCACGCTGCCACATCACCCAGCCGACCCTGTCGATGCGCCTGCGCAACCTGGAAGATGAGCTGGGCCTGGAGCTGGTCACCCGCGGCCAGCGCTTCGAAGGCTTCACCCAGGCCGGTGAGCGCGTGCTGGCCTGGGCCCGGACCCTGCTTGCCGCCCACGATGGCTTGTTCGCCGAAGCCGCCGCGTGCCGTGGCCAGTTGGTCGGTAACCTGCGCCTGGGCCTGGTGCCGCTTAGCGGGTTCAACCCGATCAGCTACATCCAGGGTTTGTCCCACACCTTCCCGGAACTCAAGTTCAGCCTGACCTCCATGAGTTCGGACAAGATTATCGAGGCCCTGGGCACCAACCAATTGGACCTGGGCGTGTGCTACCTGGACCATGTGAACGCCAACTATCTGGATTTTTTCGAATTGGGCGAGACCCGCGTCGGCCTGCTCTACGACACCCGTCATTTCCATTTCGACGGCACGGAAATGAGCTGGGAAGACGCGGCCGAATTGCCCCTGGGGATGATCAGTAATGGCATGCACTACCGCAAGTCCATCGACCTGAGCTTCCGCAGCCGCGGCCTCGATCCGCAGCCCATCCTTGAAAGCGATTCGACGTACCAACTGTTCCAGGCCATCCACGAGGGCTTCTGCTGCGCGATCATGCCCCTGGACAGCGGCCTGGAGAGCCCGATCGAGAACCTGGCGTTCATCAACTTGCCGGACGCCAGCGTTCTCGCGCCCCTGGGCATGGTGATGCGCAAGACCGAACCACGCTCGGCCATTGCCGAGAAGTGTTTTGCCGAGGCCAGGAAGTTGTTCGCGACCAAGACCGAGGTCTGACGCGCATAAAAAAGGCGCTCCGTAGAGCGCCTTTTTACCGCCGTTTGCTTTACTGCACACTTACCTGACGCAGTTCAGGCTTGGCCTCGCCGCCAATCGTGATGCGTTTTGGCTTGGCCTCTTCAGGCACCTCACGCAGCAGGTCAATGCTCAGCAACCCGTTGGTCAGGGCTGCGCCACGCACTTCGATGTGGTCCGCCAAGCGGAACGACAACCGGAAGGCACGCTGGGCAATGCCCTGGTGCAGGTAAGCGACCTTATCGTCGGTTTCGCGTTTTCCGCCGGAAACCGTCAAGACACCCCTTTCGACCTGGATATCCAGGTCCTCCTCGGTCAGGCCAGCGACGGCGATGACAATGCGGTAGGCGTCGTCACCGTGCTTTTCCACGTTATGAGGCGGATAGGAATTCGGAGCCTCGCTACGCAGCGCCGACTCGAACAGGTCATTGAAGCGATCAAAGCCCACCGATTGACGGAACAGTGGGGCCAACGAAAGGGTAGTAGCCATTTTAAAATCTCCTGAGTTTCTCCAAGTGATTTAGTACGCGACCCGAGTTCGGCATCGCGTGATCAAAAATTTATGGACGAGAAAACGGAATTCAAGGGGGCCATAAGAAATTTTTTCTTGCGCCAATGACTATCGCAAAAACCGCAGTGATACCGCATGTGCTCTAATCTCAATGCCAGGCGTGCTTTAAACCGTGAGCGCCTGAGACAGCCCTTGAGGTACAAAAAAATGAAAATGACATTCCCTGCCCTGGCATTGGGCATCCTGATTTCCCAAGGGGCCCTGGCCGCCGGAGATGGCACTGCCGCGCTGGGCGGCGGTGTCGGCGGCGCGTTGGGCAATGTGGTAGGCCAACAGCTCGGCGGGTCGACCGGTGCGGCCATCGGTGCAGGCGTGGGCGGCGCCGCCGGTGGCGCGGTTGGCGCGCAAAAGGGCAATAAAACCGAAGCGGCGATTGGCGGCGGTTTGGGTTCTGCCGGCGGGTCGGTGATTGGTAATCGCCTGGGCGGCACCACCGGTTCGACCATCGGCGCGGGTGTAGGTGGCGCCGCAGGTGGCGCGCTGGGTAACAACCTGGCCGATGACGAGAGCAATCATCGTTCAGGCGGCGCGAAGCACAAAGGCAACAAGCATAAGCACAAGAATAAGCATCATTGATCGTCTGATGCTGTTCTGATTGCAAACAAGCCGGGCTCAAAGGCGTTGAATTCCTTTCAACCCGGCTTGTCAACACCCGCCCCGTGTTATATCGGCGAGCTGCTCACCACCCGCAGCGCCAAGCCTTCATAAGCATCCAGCGTGATAGTGAAATCACCCTCGGCGCTCAGGTCGCCTTCCACCCGTTCATTGATGATGTCCACTACCATCCCCGCCGCGATATCGGGCAAGTGCAAGGTTTCGGTGATCGGCGTCGCGCCGAAGTTCAGCGCGGTGATCTGCGTGCCCTTACCGGCCGGCAATTCGTGGACCATGATCAACAATGCGGGGTTTTCCACGTCCGGCACCAGGATCTGGCGACTGGCGGCAATGTCGTAGGCGCGGCGCACGGCGAGGATTTTTTGCAGTTGCGAAGCAAATGACTCCGGGTCTTCCAACTGGCTGTTCAGGCTGCCATACAGGCTTTTCGAGCGTGGCATCTGCCCGGCCGACAGCTCGGCATCGGGGTTGAGATCGACCAGGTCGTAGGCGCCGCGATGGATCCAGCGGGTATCGCCATCGGCCATCAAGTGCGCGACTTCCTCGGCTGCCAATGGCAGCGCGCCCACCAGGTCCCAGCCGGACAGCGCAAACACGCCAGGCTGCATGGCGTTGTACATCACCAGCAGCAGATGGATCTGGCGAATCTGCTGGATATCGGCCGGGGTGATCGCTTCAAGGTCACGAATACCCAGGGCAGCGGTGATGATGCTGGCAGTGGTGCAGGACACGCCATTGGTGACGAACTTAAGGTTATACGGCGCATGCTCGCCGGTCAGGCGTTCGTACATCTGCTCGCGGATGTGCTCGCGCAGGATGTTGCCGGGAAAGGTCTGGCCCTGGAACAGGAACGTGTCATGGGCGTGCAGCGTCCAGAAATGCACCAGCTCCAGGGTCAGTTCGTCATGGTTCTGCAAGGCATGGATCAGTGACCCCGGATCAATGCCGAGGTTATGCATCTGGCGCAGCATCAGGCGCAGGAATTCAGTGTCGCCCATCAGCAACGCATGCTGGTAGGCCGGGCGGGTGATGAAGTCATAGGACAGGTCCGCACCGCCGTGGGACATGGACGCAATATCGTCCACCGTAAGGTTGAGTTCCTGGAAGCTGAAACCGCCGGCCTTGCGGATCGCTCCGCCAAGCAACTGGTTGCCGGTGATCGACAGTGGATGGCTTTCCGACCAGGCCGTGCCATCGAGCTTGCGCTCCACGCCGAGAAAACCGTTGGCGTCCAGGCGCAGGATCTTGGCACCCATCACATCGATGGCGTGCAGCGCGTCACCGATAATCATCTGCTGCGCGGCGAACGAAGGGTCAAGCCAGTTCAGCGAGGGTTGGCCTTCCTTGAAGTAATGCAGGTACACCCAGCGGCGTGGCTTGCCATCCACGCCGAGCACCACAGGTGTGGCGCTCCAGTCGGTTTCCTTCACCCCGGGCTCGAAGAAAATCACCCGTTGCAGTTGGCCGACGATGTAGTGCTTGTCGCGCAGCGCATCCACCTGCAGCGGGCTAAGGTTCTGCGCATCACGGCCCTCGGCCACCTCAGGCAGCAACGGCCAGTCTTCCTCGCGGATTTCCACCATGTGGTACAGCCCGGGGTAGTCCTCGTAGGCCATTTCCGCCAAGCGAAAATCGGCGCCCTTGCCGGTGTGGGATGGGATCACGTCGTCGATGATCACCGCATTGTGCGCGGCGGCCATGCGCGTCAACGCCTGCAACTGCGCCTCGGTGCCCAGTTGCGGGTCGATATCGAAGCTGATGCGGTCGAAATTGCCGTCGATGGTCGGCGTGTGTTCGGCGCCAGACAGGCCACCGGACTTTTTCAGCGGGCCGTTATGAATGCCTTGGATACCGATCTTCGACAAGGCATGCCACAGGGTTTCATCCCCCAGCGCTTCCAGCACCGTGCCGTCTTCGCGGGTGACAATCGACGCCGGGTAGGCGGTGAACCACACTGACGACAAGGCTGACGCATCACGCGGCCGGGTATGCGCGTAGGGCTGCTGCCACAAGCGACCCTGCCCGGAATACAGTTTGGCCCGCTGTCGCGCCGCGTGCAGCATGGATTGCTGCACCAGCCAGTTCACATGGTCGTTGTTCGCCGCGGTCATAAGCTCGATACCTGTGGTGGTCAAAAGGTTACTCGTAAGCATAGGAGGGGCGGGCGCGCCATTCGTTGCATTGAAATGGAGCCAAGGCAGGCAGCAATCCAAAAATGTGGGAGGGGGCTTGCTCCCGATAGCGGTGCTTCAGTCGATTCTTGTGTGACTGACACACCGCTATCGGGAGCAAGCCCCCTCCCACATTGGACTTTCGTGTGTCCGCCCTCCTGGTGTTGCTTGCCGATACTGCCTGGGGGTGAACCCGGTCAGCGCCTTGAACTGGCGGGTAAACGCGCTGTGGTCGGTGTACCCGCATTGCAGCGCCACCTCGGTAATCGGCAGGTCGGTATGCAACAGCCGCCGGGCATGTTCCAGTCGCACTTTCTGGATCATTTGCCGCGGTGTGAGGTGGAAGACGCGTTTGCAGTAGCGCTCCAGTTGCGCCACGGATATCCCTGCGATACGGGTCAACTCACCAAGGGTCACACGGCGGTTGAAGTGGTTGCGGATGTGTTCGTCCACTGCCGCCAGACGTTGATAGGCCGGGTGGGTTTCGCTGGCCGATTGCAGGTCGACCGAAATCCCCGCCAGGCCGATGATCGCGCCGAGATGGTTGTACAGCGGCCATTTGTGCGTGAGGCACCAGCCGGGCTCGCGGGTGCCGTAGAGGTGCAGTTCAAGCTGGTCTTCAAGCACCAGCCCCTGCTCGAGTACACGTCGGTCTTGCTCGGTATAGCCCGGCCCCAGTTGCGCGGGAAACACCTCGGCGCTGGTCTTGCCCAGCAGCGGTTGCAACTGCCGCAGGCCGCATCGCTGCACCAGGGTGCGGTTGGCTAGCACGTAGCGGGCGTCGATGTCCTTGATAAAAATCGCGGCGTTGGGCAACACGTCGAGCATCGGCAGCAACTGCTCTACACCGCTCAATAGCTGTTCGATGCTGTGGGGGCGACTGCCTTGGAAAAGGCTCGCAAACGCGCTGTGCAACATGACTATCACTGCCCTTTTCGTGCTTTTACAACGCGCAGATTGCGCCATGCGCCAGGCGCTGTCGAGCGCGACAAACTGTGCTGAATTCGTCATCCATCCCAACGCAAAACATCAATCGCCGCCATGTCGATGGGTTCACGATAGCGCCACTGCATGCCTATCCAATAACTCACAAGAAGGCGCCGCTATGTCAGGCCAAGGCAAGTTCAAGAAACAGCTGTCACTGATGGACCTCACCTTTATCGGGTTGGGTGCCATCTTCGGTTCGGGCTGGCTGTTCGCCGCCAGCCATGTGTCGGCCATCGCCGGCCCGGCAGGGATTTTCTCCTGGTTGCTGGGTGGTTTCGCCGTACTGCTGCTGGGCATCGTCTACTGCGAGCTCGGCGCTGCCCTGCCCCGCGCCGGTGGCGTGGTGCGTTACCCGGTGTACTCCCATGGCCCGCTGCTGGGCTACCTGATGGGCTTTATCACGCTGATCGCGTTTTCCAGCCTGGTGGCGATTGAAGTGGTTGCCTCGCGCCAATACGCCGCGGCGTGGTTTCCCGAGCTGACCAAGGCCGGCTCCAGCGACCCCACCACCCTGGGCTGGCTGGTGCAGTTCGCGCTGTTGTGCCTGTTCTTTGTCCTCAACTACCGCAGCGTCAAGACGTTCGCCATCGCCAATAACCTGGTGAGCGTGTTCAAGTTCATCGTGCCGTTGCTGGTGATCGGCGTGCTGTTCACCTTCTTCAAGCCGGCGAATTTCCAGATGCACGGCTTTGCCCCCTTCGGCCTCTCAGGCATCGAGATGGCGGTGTCGGCAGGCGGGGTAATCTTTGCCTACCTGGGGTTGACGCCGATCATTTCGGTGGCCAGCGAAGTCAAGAACCCGCAGCGCACCATTCCCATCGCGTTGATTCTCTCGGTGCTGCTGTCGACTGCCATCTACGTGCTGCTGCAAACTGCGTTTCTCGGCGGCGTGCCCACCGAAATGCTCGCCAATGGCTGGGCCGGGATCAGCAAGGAACTGGCCCTGCCCTATCGCGATATCGCCTTGGCCCTGGGCGTGGGCTGGCTGGCCTACCTGGTGGTGGCCGATGCGGTGATCTCCCCCAGCGGCTGCGGCAATATCTACATGAACGCCACCCCACGCG
>Ga0160464_100617_pt1 | contig 22600 bp, 12 predicted proteins | sample HID1971I_E11MG_FD_108275 | JGI IMG/M metagenome (GOLD analysis project Ga0160464, IMG submission 108275) | Enriched millipede-associated microbial communities from UW Madison campus, WI, USA - HID1971I_E11 MG | ecosystem: Host-associated > Arthropoda: Insects > Digestive system > Unclassified ... | reverse complement strand
TTTATCGCCTCAGCCTTGAAGCGCTCAAAATCAAAGTCGTTGTTATCGTTCATAAATCTGTATCATAAAGTTAAAAAATCATATTCTTAATTTCTTAACTGACACAGTTCAGTTTACAGTCTCCAGCTGCAGAAATATATATAATCAATTAGATACTTCGATTTTTATCGTTTGGAAAGGATAATTATACTGCAATCATCTAATCCTGCTATATGGTCTTTAAATAGCCTGCCAATTACAGCCTCAGCATTCTCTTTATTAACTTTCAAATCCAATATCTTTTCCTTCAGTTGCTGGATGTCTGATTTAACATAATCCTCAACTTCAAAATCTGTCATCCCATCAGATATCAGGTAAAGCTCGTCCCCTTCATTCATTTCTATTTTAATTTCAGTAAAACTATCTCTCTCTGAAAAACCCAATAGAAGACCATTGGAGTTAATGGATTCTATGACACTTTTTGACGCATTAAATTTAAGCAGGGGCATATCTCCGGCACCTGCATAGCTTGCCTTACCAGATTTATCATCCAGTAGAACTATACTCAGTGTAGAAAAAATATTGTTCAATATTTCATCCTCATAAACCAGATTATTCAGTTTGGATAGAATATTCATTAATGATAAATCCCCGTTATTTACAGACAGTCGAATTGTCGCACGGATATAGCTTAACAGACTATAAGATAATATACAACCACCCGTTTTCTTTTCCATTATCTCACCTAATATGATGAAGGTAAACTGATCGCCTATAGATATAAAATCTATGAAATCACTTCCTGGTTGATTTTGAAAAGACTGACTTAAATAGTTGATTTCAAAACTTTTTAGGTTAGGGGCATTCCTTGCAACATTCCTGATGTTTAGTTTCTCTGTGGTAATTTTAAGATTACTTAAAAACCGTCCGTAATGTTCCCTTACGGCTTGAAGCAAATTATCTATCTTAGACAATACGTGACTGGCCGGGGTATTTTTAACAATATAGTCTATTGCCTTCAGGTCAAGCCCTTGTTGAATGACATAATGGTCCGTGACAGAGGTAAGAAACAAAAAAGGTATATCTTTGTGCCCATCCTCTTTCAAGAGGCCTCTTCTAAAATCGAAACCGTCCTTTTCAGGCATTTCATAATCAGATATAATTAAATCCGGTGTCTCCGTTTGCAATATTTTCTCCGCTTCATCGACAGAAGCTGCTATTTTACAATTGTAGCCATTAGATGAAAGTAATCTTTCAAATAATTTAAGTTGAAACATATCATCATCAACCAATAAAATGGTTCTATTCATTATACGCTCTTTATTTCAGTAACTATTATGCCTGTCTGAATAATGTTCAGTTGCAATAATTTTGCAAATTATCGGCCAATAATAATTTTATCGAATTTGGTACCTGCTTAAATATTATTTGTAGGTATCATTAAAAATCAAAATAATACACTTGATGGAATTGGAAACATCATCTAAAATGGGGTTATTAAAAGGATTATAACGTTTATCTTCTTTTTATTATTTAAATTTTGCTACTTTGATAACTTAATATTTGTTTCTCTTAATGATGCCTTTAGTCTCCATAATAACCGTAAATTTCAATCAGCCTAAGGCGACGATAGAACTCTTAAAGTCACTGGAAGCCCACTATCCAGGTCCTGATATTGAAATCATTTTGGTGGACAATGGTAGCCATATGAACGATAAAGGGCATTTTACTGACTATTTAGATCGGATCTCATATGTGCGTTCAGAAGTGAACCTTGGATTCGCCGGAGGAAATAATTTGGGTATTCAACAGGCACGTGGTGAATTTTTGTTTTTAATTAACAATGACACTGAAGTTACTGAGGGACTGATAGAAACGCTTGTGAAAACCATGCAAGAAAATGCCCATGTAGGAATAATTTCCCCAAAAATTAATTACTTCGATGACAAGTCTGTAATCCAATATGCCGGTTTTACATCAATGAATTATCTGACATGCAGAAATAAATGTGTGGGTCAATTTGAGACAGATACCGGGCAATATCACGCATCACCACATATGACCGGCTATGTGCATGGCGCAGCAATGATGATCAAAAAAGAAGCGTTAAAAAAGGCCGGAATGATGTCTGAAAATTTCTTCCTCTATTATGAAGAAATGGATTGGTGTGATCAGATACGCAGGGCAGGTTTTGAGATCTGGATCGAACCAAATGTCACCATTTATCACAAAGAATCACTTTCTGTAGGTAAAAACAGTGCTTTAAAGGAGTATTTTATGAATAGGAATAGAATATTATTTATACGCAGAAATGCATTACCTTATCAGAGGTATATTTTTTATCTGTTCTTTATTACTGTCGTGGTGCCGCGAAATATTTTCAATTATCTCAAAGATGGAAATATCGGATTTATAAAAGTCCTGTTTAAAGCCATCAAATGGAATTTAAAGAATAGTATCACCAGCAGCGACCTTGGTTATACACTTAAATAATCCTTATTTTAGCCATCTAATCAAACGTACTTAGTTCTTATGATATTCACATTCTGGATTTCTCTATTTATCATCTTTTACACTTTTTTCGGGTACGGAATAGTCCTGTATATGCTGGTAAGGATAAAAAGACTATTATTTAAGCACAAAAGAACGCAATTTGACTTTGATGACTTACCCACATGTACGTTGATTGTGGCGGCTTACAACGAAGAAGATTTTATCGTAGAGAAGATCAATAATACACTGCAGCTTAATTATCCACAAAATAAACTCCGGCTTTTATTTGTGACTGACGGTTCATCCGATAATACAGCTGCTTTAGTGGCTGATTATCCCATGATTCAGTTGCTGCACTCTCCCGAACGCAAGGGAAAAATTTCTGCCGTCCACCGCGCAATAGAGCAGGTTGAAACAGAAATTGTCGTTTTCACTGATGCCAATACATTTTTGAATAAAGACGCCCTGGTCAACATATGCAGGCATTATGCAGATACAAGAATTGGGGCAGTAGCTGGGGAAAAACGGGTAATGATCGACGAACAGGCTGATGCCACTGCTGCCGAAGGCTTTTACTGGAAATACGAATCCAAATTGAAACAATGGGATTCTGAATTACATTCTGTGGTCGGTGCAGCTGGCGAATTATTCAGCATCCGCCGAAATTTGTATGAGCCTGTTCCAACCAACACCGTCCTGGATGATTTTATGATCTCTATGCGTATCGCTGAAAAAGGCTATCTAATCGTTTATGAACCAGAATCATTCGCCCAGGAAACAGCTTCTGCAAATATTACTGAAGAACTAAAGAGAAAAGTACGCATCGCAGCAGGAGGCATACAATCGATCATCTGGCTAAAGTCACTTTTAAATCCATTCCGATTTCCAGTTTTGTCTTTTCAATATATCAGTCACAGGGTACTTCGGTGGACCATCACACCTATATTAATGATCCTGGTATTTTTACTCAATTTGATATTGGTTTTTAAGGGGGAGTGGATACTGTATTCCTTTTTGCTGGCAGGCCAGGTGATGTTTTACGTATTTGCTTATCTGGGAATGCTCCTTGAAAAAAGAAAAGTAAGGGTGAAAATTCTTTTTATCCCGTATTATTTCTGTATGATGAACTATGCAGTACTGGCTGGCCTGATCAGATACACTTTCGGTACGCAATCCGTAATCTGGGAAAAGGCCCGTAGAAAATAGATTTCAGCTTATTAATTAATAATTCCAGTAGTAAATGTGTTGTGTCGCGGAAGTGTCTAACATGCTAAGGGCCCATACATATTCTTCATCAATTAGCCCATGACGGATTGAATAATCAATGCTTCCTCTGCTTACACGGATGTCTAAGCTATTAAAATCCATCATATAATCAGTTAGTCCTTCTCCTGTAGCCTTTAAAACAGACTCTTTCCTGGTCCAGATGGTATAAAAATCAAGTGACCTGTTACCTTGTGCCGCTAAAAAGGATTGTTCCTCCTTACTAAAACATTCAATAGCCAAAAGTTCCGTCTCAAAATCAGGCATTATATACTCGATATCGATACCAAGTGGAATATTGCCGACAGCAATCAAAATATAATCACCGCTATGGCTAAGATTGAAATGTATATCCTTCACGATAGGCTTCCTACTTTCCGACAAGAAAAACTGAATTTCTGAAGGTGAGGCAGCCACAAAATGGCTTAAAATAGTTCGTAGTGCAAATCTGCTGGCCAGAAACCGATCCGTGTCTTTTCTTTGTCTGAATTGTAAGGCTTTAGCAAACTCATCTTCAGAAAGTATCTCTGTATACCTTGAGCTATGCTGCGTTGTATATTTTTCAACAGCAATTTTGAAGATATGAACTTCATTTTGTGTAAAACAAAAATGTTCACTGAACTCCACCCATTCTACTACTTCTGTTGTTAAGCCCTCCATCCATTTAGAAAGTTATCTTTCATCTATTACATCTTGCAGAATACGCGCAAACTTTTGATCATTTGGCGGGCTCATGAAAGTTTTATGATCCCCGGGGACCTCATGTATTTTTATACCTCCTTTAGCAAAAGGGCGCCATCCAAGGTACATTGGATCGTCAAGGAAATATATTCTCTTTTTTACTTTAAGCAGATCTACCTTGACGTTTTGAGGGGTAATCACATAGCTCCAATAGGCGGTATCATAGCTCTTTTCGATTTCTGTATAGTAAGTAAGCGTTTCCTCCGGAGCAGTTTCCTGATGCCTATTTAGTCGCTTAAGTTTGTCTTTTAAGAACGCCAGTTGATAATCATACACCTCTTTTGGTTCTTGCAGGAAAAGCCTGCTAAAATGCAAAAGCTTATTGAACTGTCTTAATATTTTTGTCAAAAGCTTACTGCCGGGTTTATTATTAAGGCTTATATCACCAACATAGGTGTCAATAATTATGACCTTCCGCACTTCTTTGCCCATAGCAGCAAGCTGCCTGGCCATTTCAAATACAAGCAGGCCACCAAAAGAATAACCAATAAGTATATATGGGCCTTCAGGATCATTTTGCAGAATAAATTGCTTATAATAATCAGCCAGATCTTCGATTGTATATAAAGGCGATGCTTCTCCGTTGAGTCCAAGGGATTGAATCCCAAATGCTGGTTGATCTTCATCCATGTATTGCACCACAGAATTAAAAGTCAGCGCATTAAGTCCTCCTCCATGCACCATATATGCCGGAATTTTACCGCCAGAGTTTTTAAGCGGTATCAGAGACTCAAATTTTATATGACCACTGTTTTCCTGTACCAGCTTTGCCAGCTTTTTCACTGTTGGGTTTTCAAAGATCGCAGCGATGGGTATGCGCTGACCAGTTTCTTTTTCAATGCGGACCATCACCTTTACTGCAAGGATAGAATGACCGCCTAATTCAAAAAAGTCATCGTTAATGCCAATATTCCGTATACCAAGTATTTCAGACCAAATATTGGCAACAAATTGTTCGTTTTTTGTAACCGACTCATCACCCCTCTCCGATTTTAACGGCTGTATCAAGAGATGTTCAGGTAAAGCATTTCGGTCAATCTTGGCATTGGCTGTTAACGGAAGCTGCTTTAAAGCCATGAATGACTCAGGGATCATATATCCTGGAAGGATTTTTTTTAGCTCTTTTTTCCAGCTTTCTACCGTTTCTGCAGAAATAGATATTTCGTTACCCGTAAATGGCGTCCTGGCAAATCTGTAAATATCTTCCTTTCTTTCAATAGGCTTATATGGGTTTTTCGGAATACAATTCATGGATCCTGGAATAAAAAACACGTTAAATAATCCATCAGATCCATCTGTTGTCCATTTTATATGAGCCTTAAACCCACATTGCCGGGCGATATCCCATATCGTTTGAGGGGACATACCATTGTCTTCTGTTAGTTTAGCTTTAATTTCTCCAACTTTCGTTTCAGCTGAACTTGAGTTCACCAACTTCCAGAGCAACAGATCTTTTGAAGTCCTGGCATTGAGTACATTTTTAACTTCAATCACTTTTGAAGGATATTGAGAAAGAAGATTTTCTATGTATCTTAAATCAGTATCCTCATTCCAATCTAGGATCGTCTCAGCACTAATTTCTGCAGGAGATTCGCCTATATATAGCCAAACATCATAGTGATAGCGGGTTGTTTCGTTTAGCAGTTGACCTTCTCTAAGCTGTATATTCACATTGGTGATTTCGGGAATCAACTTAGGTAGATTATAAAAAAATGCGGGGTCTGCCACAAATTCATCTTCAATTCTTACACGGTTCAGAACCACTCTTTTAAATTCCTCAACAGATGATCCATCAGTCGATCTTGGTAAATGATCAATAGCATGACACATTTCCAATGAATTTTTGCCCTGCATGTCCCCAATAAAAATGCAACCATTGTCTATGACTGACGCAGCCTTTCGGACCACTTCAACCAGGTAATCCGCGTTTTTGAAGTATTGTGCCACACTATGGATCAATACCAGGTCAAACTTTTCACCATCTACAAAGCTAAAGTCGTCGGCAGGCGCCGTTTTGGCCCTGACATTTTTCCATTGATCGGGGTCAGCATCCAACCGTTCAACCAACTTCTCTATAGCCGTATTCGCGTAGTCAGTTGCTACATAACCGTTTGCCTCCGGAGCGAGTTCGAATAATATTTGACCTGCGCCGCTGCCTATTTCATAAATGTTTTTAGGTCGGAGTTCTTTTATTCTGGAGATAGAAGACTGCAGCCACTCGACCGACTGTAGTGCCAGTTCAGATGAATTGTGATAATGCTCCAGTAAGGTGTCGTCAAGTTTGGTATCCTTTCCATCTAGATCTTTATGGTTGTCCGCTCCGATATCGTACATGGCATCCCAACGCTCTTTCCATGATAATCCATCATTTTCTTCCAGGGTTTCTTTCAATATCACATATGCCAGGAGGTGTTTTTCCATTGCAGAATTTTCTCTGGCAATAACTACAGCTTGCTTAATCCCTGGAAGGGAAGAAATAGAAGACTCTATTTCGCCGGGCTCAATTCTGTGCCCGCGAATCTTTACCTGCTGGTCCATTCTTCCAAGGCATTGAAATTCACCATTTTCAAGTTCCTTTCCTAAATCTCCGGTCCGGTATATTTTATAACCCTCAATACCCCTGAAATGATCATCCACAAACTTATCTGCGCTAAGATCAGCCCGGTTGAGGTATCCTTGCGCCACACCCAGGCCTCCAATACAGATTTCTCCTGGCTCTCCCTGAGCAACCTGCCGCAAATTTTCATCCAGAATATAGATTTGAGTATTAAGAATGGGATTGCCAATCGTGATTGAAGGATCACGATCAGATATCTTCTTGACCGTCGACCATATGGTAGTTTCCGTCGGGCCATACATGTTCCAGACCTGTCTGGAACGTTTCAGCAGTTCGGTGGCCAACTTCATTGTCAAGGCCTCCCCGCCGGAGAGAACTTTTAAATCCAGTTTTCTGTCCCAGCCAGAATCAATCACCATCTGCCAGGTAGAAGGCGTTGCCTGCATGACTGTAATCCCACCTTCTTCCAGAAGATGTACCAATATCCGTCCGTCTCTGGCTTGTTCAGTGTCGGCCAATACAATTTCTGCTCCAGTTATCAAGGGTAAATAAAGCTCTAAACCTGCTATATCGAAAGAAATTGTCGTAATCGCTAAAAGCCGGTCAGAAGCATCCATCTCCGGTGATATTTGCATGCTAATGAGGAAATTGGACAAATTATGATGACTGATTTTTACTCCCTTGGGTTTGCCCGTAGAGCCTGAAGTATACAGTATATAAGCCAGATCCTGTCCATCTATAGGTATTGTTGTCGTTTTTGAGTAATTCTGTAATTGATCAAAAATATGCTGCATCCTAACCTCTTCCCCTTCACAAATATAGTAGTCATGATAAGCGCTCGAAGTAAGCAGAAGCTTGGCTGCAGAATCCGACAACATAAACTCCAGTCTTTCCTTAGGATAATCCGGGTCTAGCGGAAGATAAATCGCCCCAGCCTTAACAATGCCCAACAGCGTGATGATCATTTCCGCTGAGCGTTCAACCGCAAGTGCAACAATATCTCCTTTATGTATTCCTTTTTCAATAAGAAAACCCGCCACCTGATTGGATTTTTCAACTAACTCAAAATAACTCAATTGTTGATCCCTGAAAGACACGGCAATTTTATCTGGATGCCGGCTCGCTTGCTTATCAATAAGATGCGTAAATATTCTATCGGTGTCCTGATCAGAATCACCTTTTGCAATAGTATTGCTTATTCCATCAAATACCAGGGCAGGAAACAATTTGTTTAGCAGTTCATCGGGATAGGAGACAAGAGTGCTGAGCATTTGTTCAAAATCCCTCATCATAGTTTCTATCGTCCCGGCTTTAAACAATTGGGTATTGTATGTCCATTCCAGAATAAAAGTTCCCTGAGATTCCGTAGCATTTAAGAAGATCTCGAAAGTTTCATGTGTCCTTGGATTTGATATCACCCTGTGCTCCAGACCGTCAAAAAATACAGCGCTGTCCATTCCCATGTCGATATTAAACATAACCGGCACAAGCGGAATCCTTGATGGATCTCTTTTGATATTTAGCTTTTTAACAAGCTGTCCGAAACTAATCCGCTGGTGATCATAAGCGTCAAAGAAGACAGACTTCTGCTCTATGAGGTATCCTTTAAAGGAGAGCGAAGGGTCAATTTTGCTTCTCAAGGGCATTAGGTTCACACAATGTCCGATCATATGAAACATTTCAGTAGCCGATTGCCCAGCAGAAGGCAATCCGATCACGATGTCATTCTGTTGAGCTTTTAGCGACAGAAATATCTCAAAGCCACTCAACAAAGTATTTAAAAAGCTGCATCCCTGACTGCTTCCGAGAATTTTCAATTGTTCTGCCAGTTGAGCAGGCAGTTGTTGGTCCAGTCTCTTCGCCGAATAGGAGCGGGGTACCGGTCTTGGGAAATCTGTGGGCAAATCCAATACCGGTATCTTAGAACTATAAATGTCCAGCCAATAGTTTTCAGTAATTTTAAATTCTTCACTTACAGAAAAGCGCGCTTCCTCCAGCGCATAATCACTGATCTGGAACAGCTCAGGCAAATCTGCTGGTATATTCCTGACGTACCCATTGTAAATGGCACTTAAATCTTCCAGTAACACACCAAGTGACCAGCCATCCGCGATGATATGATGAATCACCAATGTGAAATAATAATGATCATCTGCCAGTTTATGAAGAAAATATCGGAAAAGGGGGGATGTTTCCAAAGAAAATGGGGTATCCATCTCCTGATTAACAAAAATTTCCAAATGATCTTGCTGTTCCTCCATGCTGTAAGCACTTAGGTCGGTAAATTCCATTTTGAAACGGAAGTTTTCATAAATCATGAAATACGAACCGTTCGGACTTACGGCTGACCTCAATGCTTCATGCCTTTCTACCACCTTATTCAGGGCCTTTTCAAAAGCGTTATAGTCAAATATTCCTTTTAAATCGAGAGAGACCGATTCATTGTAAGCAAGGCTTGCGGGATCACCGCCAATTGTACAGGACAACCATACTTCCCGTTGAGCTTCATTAATCAGGATTGTTTTTTCAATCACTTCATCTCTAAAAGGATCAAAATCAATTGGCGTCAAATTTAATTTCGTTTGTTGATTTATTCCCATTTTAGTTTAATTGAAAAAATTTCCCTGCCTGATCAGGATCCTCAATAAACCATGCAGGGTTCCCGGCCTGGTCTTTACCAAGTCTTGCACCTTTTAACGGCGGCTGTCCGGTATGCACCACAATCGGACTGTCGGGCATTTCAGCCAACTGTCCCTTTAAGAACCCGGCTGTGGTCAATTCATCTATACTTTCTAAAAAGCATGTAATAATTTGCTGTAAATCCTCATCTGATGTAGCCTCAGTGATAAAGCAAGGGAAACCATCCAGGATATGGACGCCTTTTTCCCTCATGAGGGTAAACAAAAGATCAGCATAATGAACATCTTCTTCAAATTTCACTCTCCATAAAGAACCATAACTGGTCAAGCTGCAAGGTGTATTTCTAGCTTTCAGTTCTTTATTCAAAACCTTGCTCAGGTATTGACCTTTTTCGTTGAGCCCAGCTTGCAGGCTCGGTCCGCGCTGCTTCATATACATCAAAGATGCTTTGGCTGAAGCCAATGCCAAAGGGTGTCGCACAAAGGTTCCCGCGAAGTAAGTAACGCCTACCTCCGGAAAGGACTGATCGCCGTATTGCCAGTTTCCTCCATCAAGCGCGTCCATCAGTTCTTTTCTCCCTGCAATTGCGCCTATAGGGACACCACCGCCTATTACCTTACCATATGAAGCCAGGTCTGCTTTTATATTGAATAACGCTTGCGCACCTCCGGGATGCATCCTGAACCCGGTTATGACTTCATCAAAAATTAAAATACTGCCAGAAGACTCAGTGATAGACCTTACTTCTCTGACAAAATCAACCGGCACAAAATCCGGACGCCTGCTTTGTATAGGCTCTACGAGTACTGCAGCAATTTCACTTGCCCTTTGCCTGATAATCTCTAAAGATTCAGGAGTACCATAATCCAGTACCAGGATATTTTGTACCGCTTCAGGCATAATACCAGCAGCGGCAGGATAAGACTTAAGCTTTTTGGTTCCTCTTACCAGTACCTCATCAATGATTCCATGATAAGAACCGCTAAAAGCAACGATCAATGATCTTGCCGTCACCGTTCTCGCTATCCTGATGCATCCCAGTACCGCCTCAGAACCGGTGCTGCAAAGCGCAGCTCTTTCGAAACCTGTAAACTCACAGATCAGTTTACTGACTTCAGCTGCAAGCTCATGCTGAGGACCAACCTCATAACCTTTCTCGATCTGCTCATGCATCGCTTGTTTGATTACCTCTGGTTGATAACCAAGCATGTTTGATCCAAAACCATTCAGGACATCAATATATTCGTTGCCATCCAGGTCCCACAATTTGCTTCCGCTGGATTTGTTGATTACGATTGGATAAACCAGTTCTTTAGTCAGCGGCTTAAAGCCTGAAACTACCCTCGGATCCGCCATATAACTGCGGCTGTCTTGCGCATATTTTTTACTTTTGAACGTCTTCTTATTATAACGAGCTGTTAGTTTTTGTATGAAATCGAGTTGATGCTGACCCAACTCCACAGACTGGCGTTCTATTTTAGGTGTTGCCCCAAAGGGCTTCTGGATGATAAGTTCCTCTTTTATCGTTTCTTCTACTACAGGTTTTGGCTGGCCTCCGCTCAGCAATTGAACCTGTCTGGTCAATAGTTCAAGTTGTTGGGCAATGGATCCCAGTGCCGATTGGTCGGTTGCAGTAGTCGAAAATAGCGTAGGGCCTCCCGTTTGCAAAGCATTTGCAAATTGAAAAGTCTCCTCAGGGAGATTGGTATAGATATAAGAAGTTAAAGCCTCAATGCTGGGATAATTCTCATTGAGTTTTCTAAAAGTAACCGGCAAACCAAATTCTTTTTTTAAAGAAATGGCTACCTGGGTCATCAATAATGAATCCAGTCCGAGTTCATAAAAATTACGGTCTGAGTCTGCCTGTTGTATCTCTATACCTGATGCTTCCTCGAATACCCGTTTCACCCGGGACATTAATTGTTCTTTACGCATAGCAATATCGTTCAAAATGGGCAGTTGAGGATCAATAGTCTCAACCATAAAAGGTGATGTCTGTATGGAAAGCGGGCTGGAAACGGGCTCCAGCCAATATTTCTTCCTGTCAAACTGATAAGTAGGCAGATCAACCACCTTCCGCTGTTGCTCTTCATAGTAATTATTCCAGTTCAGCTCGAGTCCGTAATTCCAGAGCCAGCCCAAAGCCGTCAGCATGGATTTATAATCCTCATCTTTGCCATTTAAAGTAGCCGTAGCTTTTACTGATTTGCCTCCTGCGGCAGCTACTTGTCGGATCAGTGTCGTGTTGACCATTCCAGGCCCCACCTCCAAAAAGACAACTGAATCCTCATCAAGGATGGTCTGGATCGCATCTGAAAAACGTACCGTGTTTCTCAAATGCCTGGCCCAATACATAGGATCCGTCGCTTCGTCTTCAGTAAGGACCTTTCCTGTCACAGTAGATACAATTGGTATTTTAGGTGCGGACAACGCAACCTGAGAAACAATTTTTTTAAAATCCTCCACAATTGGATCCATCATCGATGAATGAAACGCATGACTTGTCGGCAGGAGTTTAAAAGCAATTTCATGGGTCTCCAACTGGTCAGCAAAGGCTTTGAGTTCTTCATGTGGGCCCGCCACCAAGCATAGCTTCGGACTATTTACGGCGGCAATGGACAGCTGACCGGTCAGCAGATCGGTTATCTTGCTATCGCTTTCTCTGACCGATAGCATGCCTCCCGAAGGAAGGGAGTTGACCATAGCGGCCCTTGTCGCAATTAGCTTTAAACCATCTTCCAGAGAAAATACCCCTGATAAATGGGCAGCCACGTATTCACCAACACTGTGTCCGCAAAACATCGACGGCACAATACCCCAGTGCATCCAAAGCCTGGCCAGTGCATAGCTGGTCACAAATAATGCAGGTTGTGTATACCGTGTCTGCTTTAGCAGCGCTCTGGCCTCCTCAGAATCCTCCCTGAAAATGATCTCTCTGATATCGGCCTCAATATAATTTTTTAGTATATCCGCACACTGATCAACAGCATCTTTATAAATATCTTCATATTTATATAAGGCCGATGCCATATTTATATATTGTGCCCCCTGTCCCGGAAAAGTGAATACCACCGTTTCAACAGATTCCTCAAGTTGATATGCCTGTGTATTGTGCTGGATAGCAGCAGGGATATCTTTTAGTGAAGACGAAACTATGAAGTTTCTGTAATTAAAAGCAGTCTTCTGCGTATTGAGCGTGAAGGCAATGTCAGCTAACCACTTTTCGTTTGGTTTGTTGACCACCAATTCTTTTTCCAATGCAGAGCCATAACTCTCCAGACTTTTAGCTGATGCCGCAGACCAGTTGATCAGCTCATAGGGCCTTCCTGCCGAAGACTGGACCTCTTTACCTTCATATTCTTCCACGATCACGTGGACATTTGTACCCCCTACACCAAAAGAACTCACCCCAGCAATGCGTTTGGTCTCACTTATCCACTCTTTTAATCTGTCATTCACATAAAATGGGCTCTCTCTAAAGTTAATATTCACATTAGGCTTCCTATAACCAAGAGAAGGCGGTAGCATTTTATATTGAAGTGACAAACATGTTTTAATCAATCCAGCCACACCAGCGGCTTGTGTTAAATGACCGAAATTGCTCTTTATAGATCCGATCGCACAAAACTGATTCTTTGATTGCGCTCCAAAGGCAGCAGATAAACCTTCAAACTCAATTGGATCACCAATAGGGGTACCTGTACCATGGGCCTCCACATAACTGATCGTTGATGTATCGATGCCCGCATCGGTGATCGCGTTCGCAATTGCATCAGCCTGTCCCGATGAGCTCGGTGCCGTAAAGCTCCCTTTTCCCGCACCGTCATTATTAAATCCTACACCTTTGATAACGGCAAAAATTTGATCTCCGTCACGCTCAGCATCGTCCTTCAGCTTAAGCAGGACCACACCTGCTCCGTCGCTAAAAACAGTGCCGGTAGAATCATTATCAAAAGGCCTGCAATGCCCGTCGACACTAAGCATACTGCCTTCCTGATGGATGTGCCCGCTTCGCACAGGCGAAGTAATACTCGCTGCGCCCGCTATGGCCGCATCACATTGACCCAGACGCAAACTGTTTACCGCCTCTACAACAGCGAGAAGGGAGGTAGAACAAGCAGAGTTTACGCTTACCGCAGGGCCAGTTAGGTTAAGATGGTAAGCGGTTCTTGATGCCAGATAATCCTTTTCATTAACTGTATTCACTTGAAGCTTACCCACATTCTCGATCAATTTGGGATGAGGCAGTACATTGTTTTCGTAATATGTATTGGTTCCGCATCCGGCAAAGACACCAACTTTATAAGGAAACTTTCCGGGCAGATGGCCTGCTTTTTCCAATACCTCCCAGGAGATCTCGAGAAATACACGCTGCTGAGGGTCCATCAGCTCCGCGAGTTTTGGATTTATGCCAAAAAAAGAAGCGTCAAAAAGATCTGCATCCTTCAGTACCCCTCTGGCTTTCACATAAGCAGGGTCATTTCTCAAATGATCCGGTACAGAAGGGTCAAGTTCGTTTTCAGTAAAAAAGTTGGTTGTTTCTTTTCCTTCTTTTAGTAAAGTCCATAATTCAGCGATGGTATCTGCACCAGGGAAACGACCGGCCATTCCTATCACCGCGACATCTCTTAAGTGTCGGTCGTCCTCATTAGCATGTATTCGGCCTATGGATACCTCCGGTGAATCCTTTTGCAGATATCTCGCCATTCCCCTGACAGTCGGAAACTGGTACAATTTGGTGACGGGCAATATATGCTTATACTGATATTTAAGTTCTGATATCAGTTTTTGCGCAAGAAGTGAATTTCCGCCAAGTTCGAAGAAATTATCATCCGTACCTATTTTATCATATTGTAGTAATCCGAGCAGCAGTGTGGTGATCTGCTTTTCCAGCACGGTACGGGGAGCCTTATACAATACATTTGACTCCGGTCTTTTTAGACTGGGGCTGGGTAGCGCGTTCCGATCTACTTTACCACTTGCAGTTTTAGGTAATTGCTCCAACCAAATAAATGTCGAGGGCACCATAAAGTCAGGCAGTAATTCTGTGAGGGAAGCCCGCAGGTTTATGTTTTTCCCATTGGGCTTGCCAACAACATAGGCAGCCAATGTTTTTTGGTTGAAGTAATTGTCTGTCAACACCACCGCCACCTGGATGACTCCAGGTTGCTGGGCTATGACCAGTTCAATTTCAGCAAGTTCAACCCGGTTGCCCCTGATCTTCACTTGTCCGTCTTTTCTCCCCAAAAATTCGATGTCACCGTTGTCCAATTGTTGCGCCAGATCACCAGACTCATAAACCCTGAGTTCCTCCGGCCCCGAGTTGTTCCACTGTTTAAAGCTCTTATCGGTCAGATCTGGCTGGTGGAGATATCCATTGGCCAAACAGGCTCCTGATATATAGAGATCACCAGGCTGACCTGAGGCGACTAAGTTCATTTTTTCATCCAATATATGCACTGCAGCCCCGGCTATTGGAACGCCAATCGGTGGAAGTGAAGGCCAAAGCTCCGGACTACCCTTCATGACATACTCTGTAACCCATACAGTTGCTTCTGTCGGGCCGTAGGCATTGATGAATGTACAATCCTCGATGGCTGAAAAGAAACTTCTGATGGCGGGAGTGATCTTAAGTTGTTCTCCGGCAGTGACTACTTCTTTTAAAAGAACTGGATAAGTTTGTTCTACCTGTGCTGCGTCAGACAAATACTGAAGGGTTACAAAAGGAAAGTAAGCCCTATGGATTTCATTTTGGATTACGAATTCAAGTAATTTCCCTCCATCCAGCCGATAATCATCATCAATAATGTGTAGAGTGCCGCCGGTAACGAGCGGGACGAAAATCTCGTAAATAGATACGTCAAAGCTTAAGTGGCAGAACTGAAGAGTATTGATGCCCAATGCGACAGACCGTTTCTCGATTTGCCAGTTTATGAAATTAGATATCCCTGCATGGCCAATACATGCACCCTTAGGCATGCCTGTAGATCCGGAGGTGTATAAAATACAGGCATTGACAGATTGATGGAAATCGAATTGAGATGGAAGGTCGTAGGTTTTATCAGATAAGATCACCTGTAGGCCCAATTGGTCAAAAACTTCCCTGTCGTTCTGAGCAGCAAGGCAAAAACTGACCTCAGAATCTTTCCTGATCTGATTTAATCTTTCAGGAGGATAAGAGGGGTCAAGAGGAAGATAGGCTTTTCCTGCTTTGAGCACAGCAAGAATGGATACCATCATTTCTACAGACCTCGAAGTACTTATAGCTATAATTTCCTGGTGCCTGGCTATATTTAAAATTGCATGCGCAAGATCATCTGCTTTTTTATTTAGTTCTCCATAGGAAACTGAATGTTGATTGCATATAAGCGCTATCTCTTCAGGATATTTCAAAGCGGCAACTTCAAAAAGCTGGTGTACCATTTTATCTTTTTGAAAGTTTGAAGTATGCTCAGTAAACATCAGAAGGTTTTCGTATCTAATAGATGGTTTTATATTTCCTGCCACAATATCCGAAAACCTTTTAAACAAAACAATGGTTTGGACTGATAAATAGATATATTCAGTGCGGAATCACTTTTAAAAAAGAAAAACCCTAGGATCTTCCAGGGTTTTTGCTTGTGTCGTTTGCCGGCTTTTCCGGCGGTGTAGAAACGATCTCTCCGAATTCGTTTACATACGCCATCATGCTTTCTAAGTCACCGCCTGATGAATTTTGCTGACGCTCTGCTTTACGTTGCAATTTGTCTTCTTTCTTTTTTTGTCTATTTTTTTCCAGTTGCTTCTTCATGAAGGTTGCCTGAGATTTTGCCATAAATTACTTGGTATTAGTTAAACAAACATTTCTGTCTTTACCTTTGTCCAGCATAAAATGATACATGATAAAGGGGGATATCATGTGGAAGAATCAGGATAAAATCAATAAATTGATTAATGGGTAAAAGAGAAATTTACAATTTTTGCCCCCGCTTTCTGCAAATATAAGAATTTTTGCCTTAAAAATCAACTTATGCTATAGATATACCTTTTGGCTTGTAGCTGCCGGATTTAACGGGCTAAAAATAAAGGGTATCCCATTTTGAAAGGATACCCTTTATATCATACTTAGTCCTGAAGAACTGAGTATGTAAAAGTTTATTTAAAATAAATTCTCTACAAACCTACTTTGAAAGTATATTTTGCTGTCAGTTTAGCTTGCAAAGGTATAGTTGTTACCGTTCTCGCTCTGCCCTTTACAGTATAAGTAAATGACGAAGCACCCAGATAGGTTTTTAGTTCATTGTTTCCAGTGATTGGAATTTCCAATGAAGTTGTTGCTTCTGCAGGTATCGCAGTTACTGCCGCTACAGTAGCTTCCGTAGCACCTGGCGCATTGATTGAGAGGCTAAGAGATTCAAAATTGCCAATTTTGTTGGTCGTGTTGCTATTTAGAAGTTCTATTTTGACAGATTGAATTGTGATTTTTTTAATGTTGTCCTCTCCAAACTCTGAGGCAGCAGACTTAATCAATTCGTCCAGATCAAAATCGCTCTCTGTTACCGAAGTTAGTGTACCTTCTGTCGTCGTAGTAATAACTGGAATAGTAAATTCAATAGCATCCGGAGTAATGATTACATCACGCTGGGTGGCTTCTTTAATTTTCTTGCAGGATGAGAATACGATCAATAATGCAAGCGCAGGAAATAGGATGGATGATTTTTTCATAGCTTTTTTGTTGTGTTTATTTAAGGGTTTTTATAAATTTTTACAAATATCGTGAAATAAATGAACAACACAATACATTAAGTAGTCGATTTTCAGTCTCTTAACCAGAATTATTTTTTATTAAAGATTTTGCTCAGATTAGGCTTGATACCCAGCGATATCGGAACTGAGCTGAAATTCCTGGACTGTATATCTTTGAAGCCGCGCATATAGCCGCTTTCTACAAACAAAGAAGCTCCGCCTATATTGTACTCTATTCCCAGTCCGGCTTCTGCCATGAAGAGATTGTTGCTTTTGTTGTCCAATGTAGCTGTGCCTGCATTGTTATCATGAGTGACCCGGGGTGTTAGGATAATACCTCCGCCCAAACCGGCAAATCCGTAATAAGAAAACTTATTCAACATCTTCCTGTATCCCAACCCCAGGTTTAATAAATAGGTCGTACTCCTGCCGGATTTAATGGCAGTTTGATAACCGGGGTCCGTTACCTGTTCATCAAATTTATAAGCATGCAAACTGACCTTTGGATAAAGGAATAATCCGCCATTTCCCAAGCCCAGATTTATACCAACAGTGGTAGAGATTTTCGGCTTAAAATAATCGTTCGTTTCACCGATAGGGAAGGACATGCCGAGACCGCTCATGGTATATAATTTGTCAGTTCTCTGACTACTATTTTTGCCGGCATCCTGTGCAGAAGCAGACTGGCTGATTGTTAAAAATAACATCAGAAGGGTAGAGGATAAAAGATATTTCATGGGTTTAGATTTTAGATTTGAGTAGACTTAAGGGAAGTAAAATGTTCGGATCATAACACCTTAATTTAACGCTTTGACGGCGATTAAATTTTAATATATTTATCCCTGCATTTTTCGTGCCTGAATACTCAAATCATGCAAACTTCGCATATATTTGGCGATATAAACCCTCAGAATTATATTTTGTATGATTATTTAAGTCTTTGTTTATCAGTAATCATATGATTATTTAGTTGATTTATCTATTTATATACTCAATCATTTCCCCCTAAAATAACACCACATTTACAGTATATTATTTGGTTTTAATATTAATTGTATTGTAATACAGTTATTTATGTGTGTTATATAAATCAATACTGCTGTCTATTGAACGCTGCGATAAAATCTGTCCTCATGTCGGAAAATCTTTGGATCACAGTTGCGATAAACTCCTCATCCAATATTTGAAATACTTCATTTGCCCCGCCACCTGTCAGGTCCAATTCTGATAATTTGTAGCTCTGCTCAAGTGTGCCCTGTTCAAACTTGACGATGTACTTTTGGTTCATATTGAATAAAGTAATTTTGCATTCCGGATGTGGCAATTCTGCGATAACTCTCATGTTGTTTTCAGTTTCTGGATTTGATATAAAAAGGTTTGAATGGGATATAAAAAGGCCACCCGTATGTATCATTGTTGGGTGGCCTTTTTTGTCAGTGGAATTATATTTTTACTTTGATTTCTTTCAGTAGAAAATCAGCTTTGTCAATTTTGGAAGCTACCCACAATACGTACCGGATGTCTACCCCGATCGAACGGCTGTAACTTTCATTCCAGGCATAATCATTTATCGTGGCACCATAAGCGCGGTCGAAGTTTACACCAATCAACTGGCCATAGGCATTGAGGATCGGAGAACCTGAATTTCCTCCTGTGGTATCCATATTATACAGGAAAGCAACAGGTACATCGTTTAAGTCTTTTTTTGCAAAAGGGCCAAAATCTTTAGCATCCCACAATGCTTTAATCTGAGCCGGATAGCTGTATTCAGGATTCCCGGAGGTTCCCTTTTCTAAAATTCCTTTTATGGTCGTATAAGGCCGCATATAGGTTGCATCCGCAGGCCAGTAGCCCCTTACATAACCATAGGTCAACCGAAGCGTAGAATTCGCATCCGGGATAAAATCCTTTTTAAGAAATTTCTCTTTTACATTCACATAATCACCCATTAGTTTATTGAGCAATCCTTCCCTGCGGTCTTTCTCAGCTTTGAGCGCATCAATCTGTAAGGCTATGTCCTTTTCAAATGTGAGGAACTTATCCTGATAATCATTAATCGCTTTGTCTGAGGATAATAATGTGTTGAATACGTAATTTTGGTCTTGCAACTTGCTGTTGCCAAATGCCTCCTCAACAAAACGGTCTATCGCTTGCTCTCTGCCGGCATCTTTTTCGACGATTTTGCTCACTGCAGTCACTTTCTCACTGGTATTAAACGCTGCGGCGTCCGTCAACATTTTTTTGAATATGCGGCGGTCTACCTCGACATCATATGAATTATAGATACCTTTAAGGAACTGCTGCAGTTTTGGGGCATTTTGCTCAAAGAAAGCCTGTCTTTTATCGCCCTGATAGGTGTTCATGGCTTTTTTGAAATTGTTGATGTTTCTGGAAACATTCAGCAGACTGGTCGAAGTATAGATTTGGGCCAGCCAAAGATCCCTGTTGGCATCTCCGTTGATCAATTTATACAGGTTGTCTATATCCGACATTAAACTGCCATAGCGTGCTTTCTGATCCACATTTCCATTGATGAACTGAGCAAGCAAAGCATCTTCCTGCTGCTTTTGTGCCACCAGGTTGATGGATTTTAAGCCCTGCAGCTTGCCCCTGTAATTTTTCTTTACGTTGGCATTCCGCTGTATGCGGGATGCCAATTTGATTTCTTTGGCTTTGTCATTTTTACCTGCCGCCTCCATTGTTGTATTTTGAAAATCGTATAGTTCAGATACATAAGGTAATACGTATTTTTGCTGGTACTCGATAAATTGTGCCGGCCTGTGGCGGAAAGTCCGTCCGGGATAGCCCAATATAAATACAAAGTCCTCCTCCTTTGTTCCACCAGGGTTGATTTCCAAGTGTTTTTTAGGCTTATAAGGCACATTATCTTTGGAATATTTAGCAGGCTTACCGTCTTTGGATACATAGGCCCTCATAAATGAGAAATCACCCGTATGCCTTGGCCATACCCAATTGTCGCTCTCGCCGCCATACTCTCCGATTTGCCTGTTTGGTACATAGACCAGCCTCACATCCTGAATGGTTTTGTACCTGAAAAGCACATATGTCTTTCCTATAAACATCTCAGAGACTTCGGCTTTAATGGTCGGGTCCTTCTTTTCAGCTTCAGCTGAGATGTTCTCCATAACATCGTTGATCAGTTTCAATCGGGATGCAGGATCTTCTATTTGTGCCACCGCGCCGAGCACTCGGTCTGATACATCTTCGTAGCTGTCGGTAATCCGGCATGTCAACCCTTTGGCTTCGATTTCTTTTTCTCTGGTGTTGGCTACAAATCCGTTGGTGAGATAGTCGTTTTCAGGGGTGCTGGCTTGCTGCACCGCGCTGAAGGCGCAGTGGTGGTTGGTGATGATCAGTCCCTCATCTGATATAAAAGAGCCTGTACATCCGCCCACATTTACCAGTGCGTCGATCAGACTGGTGCCCTTAGGATTGTAAATGTCGTTTACGCCAATCTTAAGGCCTGCCTTTTTAAGATCTATTTTATGGATTTCACTAAGTGGAAACATACCTTCTTCCCAGGGCTTGTAGCCCGATTGGGTGATGCCGAGTACGACAAGGGAGCAGGTGAGTAAGGAAGTAATAACAGTTTTTCTATTCATCTGTGTTTTTAGTTTAATTAATTAGTCAATCAAATGATGCATCAATGAGTTAATGCGCCACCGGCCAAATTTAGGTATTTAATATTTAGGTATAAAAACGACTCTCAGAAAGATTCTCTATAGATTTTCAGGTGTAGTAAGTATTCTGAGTTGCTCCCTTATGGTATATGCCTTGCATCTGCCTTCGATGTGCCTTGCTTTCTGTTTCACTCCTCCTCCAGTGCTGATCCAGTGCTGATCCAGTGCTCGTCCAGTGTTTCTCCACTCTCAAGTGCTTGAAGACTGGTTTAAGTATGTAGTATATTCATAAGATCAATGGTTTAGATTGCAAGGCACATCGAAGGCAGATGCAAGGCACACAGAATGCGGAATATAGAGTATGATCAGGTTTTTATATGATTATATGCCTGATATAGAAGAGGTGATTGCAATTGGTAAAGACAATTTTCCAAGTTTCAAAGAAAAATATATAAATTGCAGCAATATAAAAATCATTGTAAATGAAAGCATATATCATCGTTATTTTAATCTTTTTTGGCGTAAATACAGTCACTAAAGCACAAAGTAATAAAATACCTACTGTTCAGGAACTCACGGTTAAAGATGTAACTGAGCTCAATGAGCGGCTAAAGCTAAGCGCTACCCAGAAAAGTGTAATTTATAATTATACATTCAATTTATACGGCCAGCAAATGGAACTTTTTAAAAAGCAACAAGCTGGAACATCCAAAGAAGAAGATATTTCTAAATTCTATAAGCTTCAAAATGAAACCAACGATAATATCAGAAATCTGCTGAAAGGGGAACAACTGGCAGAATTTGAGAAGGTATTGGAAGACCGTTTGAATGGTGTGGGAAAGAAAAAGAAGAAGAAAAATAAGAAAGATAAAGAGGAAGAAGAGGTTGTTACAGGGATTTCCGGATTGAAACAATAAGTTGAAGAATTTTAACCGTAGAAAGTTTATTTCAGCTGCCGCAACTACGTCCGCTTTTGCATGGAGTTCGACGGTTTTGCCGTTGGCAGGCCATGCGGCTTCCGGCCTGCCGGTCAATCTGAATAAAGAAAAGCAGACCTGGCTGGAAATCAACAAAGAAACTTACGGTGCCAAAGCGGATCACAACGGGCCGATAGGCGGGGCAAAAGGATATACCAAAATTGTCACAAAAGGCGACTATACAGTCAATTCTCTGGATTCTCTTCTGGATGCGCTTTCCAAAGCGAAAGAAGGTCAGACTATATTTATACCTTCCGGAATAGAATTGGATCTCACAGCCAGGATATATATTGAAAAACTGGTTTTAAAAATTCCAGAGGGCGTTACTTTAGCCGGCGATAGGGGATACAATGGGTCTTTGGGCGCATTGCTGACCAGTGATACATTGGATACTCCCATGATGATACAAGCGATGGGCCCAAATGTGAGGATTACGGGATTGCGGATGAGGGGGCCTCATGCCAAACGCTATATGGACCATCACGCACGTGCTTTTGGTCCGGGTGGAGAAGGGCATACGTATTATTACAAATTTCCTTTATCAGCAGGGATCTCTACCAAATATTCCGGTCTGGAGGTAGACA
>Ga0160464_100613_pt1 | contig 22897 bp, 20 predicted proteins | sample HID1971I_E11MG_FD_108275 | JGI IMG/M metagenome (GOLD analysis project Ga0160464, IMG submission 108275) | Enriched millipede-associated microbial communities from UW Madison campus, WI, USA - HID1971I_E11 MG | ecosystem: Host-associated > Arthropoda: Insects > Digestive system > Unclassified ... | reverse complement strand
GTCATCTCGAGCATCCCGTGCGGAAGGATGTACAGGACCATGAGGTCGGCCTTGTCGTGGACCGCCATCACCGCGCCCGTGGTGCCGAGTCCCATCGCATTCTGCACGAGCATGTACACCGGCCAGATCCCCGTGACGCCGAACAGCACGCACTGCATCGCGATCCACGCGTTGTTCGTCCACACCATGCCCATGAACACGGCGGCCGGGTTCTCCGTGTAGTACCCGGTGAAGCTCTCGTTCGCGTACTGGTCCAGTGCCGCCGGCGGGCCCAGCGTGGCGACGAGAGCCGGGTCGCTCGCGATCCACGCTGCGGTGCCCACGGCGACCGCGATGAAGGAGATCGCGATGACCAGGGTCGTCCAGCGCAAGCGGTACAGCGCGGCGGGCAGCTGCAGCCGGAAGAACCGGCCCGTCTGAGTGAGGATGCTGTCGGACGCGCCGGTGAGACGCAGCCTCGCACGAACCAGGATGGTCGACAGATACGCACCCTGCGGGGAGTCGCCGACCGACGTCTTCAGCTCGGCGAGATCGGCGGAGGCCGCGCGATATCGCACGATGAGCTCGTCCACCCCGTCACCGTCGAGCCGGGCGCGACTGAGTTCGTCCAACCGCTCCCACTCGGCGCGGCGTGCATCTGTCAGCGCATCGGCATCCACCTGATTTACTGTACTCATGTCCGTCCCGATCGACGTCTCCGACGAGGTGCTGTCCGGCGAAGCCGTCGCGATCGATGTGCAGCCCGTCGGCTTCCTGCTGCGTGCGCTCGGCGCCATCATCGACATGCTCCTCGGATACGCCGTGTTCATCCTGTGGATCTTCCTGCGCATCTGGCTGCTGGATGCCGGCGTGCTCGACGAGACCACCGACCGGATCGCCGTCGTCTCGGCGTTCGTCGTGAGCTTCGTGGTCCTGCCGATCACGATGGAGGTCGCACTGAAGGGGCGCAGCCTCGGCAAGCTCGCGGTCGGAGGACGAATCGTACGCGTGGACGGCGGAGCGGCCGGGTTCCGTCACGCTTTCATCCGCGCCCTCCTCGGTGTGCTCGAGATCTACATGACCTTCGGCGGCATCGCCGTGCTCACCGGCGCTTTCAACGCACGGTCGCAGCGTCTGGGTGACCTCGTCGCCGGAACCTACAGCCAGCGCGTGCGCACCCCGGCACTCGTCTCGCACGTCCCCGTCCTTCCCCCGCCGTTGGCCGGCTGGGCGCAGATCGCCGACGTCGCGCGTCTGCCCGACCGGCTCGCACGCCGGATCTCGCAATTCCTGCAGAGCGCCCCCCGGATGATCCCGGCGGCCCGGGCGCGCGTCGCTCAGGATCTGCTCGCCGAGGCGAGCCCGTTCGTGTCCCCTCTGCCCTCGGCCCCGCCGGAGCAGGTGCTGATCGGCATCACCGTTCTGCGCCGCGAACGCGAGCGCAGAGCGCTCCAGAACTCCGACGGCCGTGCCGAGCGGCTCACCGGCCGGCGCATCGGCGTCTGAGCACTCCCCCGGTGCTGCTCAGTAGCGGTAGTGCTCGAGCTTGTACGGCCCGTCCACCGGCACCCCGATGTACGCCGCCTGCTCGTCGCTGAGAGTGGTGAGCTGCACACCGAGCGCGTCGAGATGCAGGCGGGCGACCTTCTCGTCGAGCGCCTTGGGCAGCACGTAGACGCCGGTCGGGTAGGCCTTGATGTTCGTGTACAGCTCCAGTTGCGCGAGCACCTGGTTGGTGAACGACGCGCTCATCACGAACGACGGGTGCCCCGTGGCGTTGCCGAGGTTCATCAGGCGCCCCTCGCTGAGCACCAGGACGCTGCGTCCGCTCGGCAGGCGCCACTCGTGCACCTGCGGCTTGATCTCGATCTTCTCCGCGCCCTCGAGCGCTTCGAGACCTGCCATATCGATCTCGTTGTCGAAGTGGCCCACGTTCGCGACGATCGCGAGGTGCTTCAGGGCCTGCAGATGCGCGGTCGTGACCACGTCGCGGTTACCCGTGCCGGTCACCAGGATGTCGACCTCGCCCGCGACATCGAGCAGACGGGCGACCTGGAAGCCGTCCATGGCGGCCTGCAGCGCACAGATCGGATCGACCTCGCTCACGATCACACGGGCGCCCTGACCACGTAAAGCCTCCGCTGCGCCCTTGCCGACGTCGCCATATCCGCAGACGAAGGCGACCTTGCCCCCCATGAGCACGTCCGTCGCGCGGTTGAGCCCGTCGGGAAGCGAGTGCCGGATGCCGTACTTGTTGTCGAACTTGCTCTTGGTGACCGAGTCGTTCACATTGATGGCCGGGAAGAGCAGCTCCCCAGCGGTCGCGAGCTCGTACAGGCGATGCACGCCGGTCGTCGTCTCCTCCGTGACGCCGATGATGCCGGCGGCGAGCCTGGTCCAGCGGTCGGGTGCGGCCGAGAGCGACGCACGCAGCAGGTCGAGGATGATCGAGTACTCGTACGAATCGGCGTCGGTCGCTGCCGGCACGACGCCGGTCTTCTCGAACTCGACGCCCTTGTGCACGAGCAGCGTCGCGTCTCCGCCGTCGTCGAGGATCAGGTTGGGGCCGTCGAAGCCGGTCGACGACCAGTCGAAGATGCGATCGGTGCAGGCCCAGTACTCGTCGAGGGTCTCCCCCTTCCAGGCGAACACCGGAACACCGGCCGGGGCCTGCACCGAACCGCCGGGGCCGACCACGACCGCCGCTGCGGCCTCGTCCTGCGTGGAGAAGATGTTGCAACTCGCCCACCGCACCTGGGCGCCGAGCGCCACGAGGGTCTCGATGAGGACGGCGGTCTGCACGGTCATGTGCAGCGAGCCCGCGATCCGTGCCCCTTTCAGCGGCTGGGCTGCGCCGAACTCCTCACGGAGCGCCATGAGACCCGGCATCTCGTTTTCGGCGAGACGCAGCTGGTGACGGCCGGCTTCGGCGAGGGACAGGTCGGCGACGCGGTACTCGAGCTCGGTCATGCGCTCATTCTTCCATCAGGACGAGGCCGGCTTCCCGCGCATGTCAGAAGCGGATCGCGTCGATCACCTTCACCCGAAGGGCGACGAGGGCGGGGATGAACCCCGACACCGCCCCGACGATCACCGAGGCGAGGAGGCCGATGAGCGCCGCTCGCATCGGGAAGGGCGGGATGTCCTGGATCCCGTAGAACAACGAGGTGATGACCCATTCCGAGCGCAGCACCGCGACGACGATCGCGATCCCGATCACTCCGGCCACGGTCGTCGCGACCAGGCTTTCCAAGAAGACAGCGAAGAAGACGCGTCCCGAGCTCGCTCCGAAAGCACGCCGGACGCCGATCTCACGCACCCGCTGACGCATGGCCACGAGCTGGATGTTGATCAGGCTGAGCGCGCCGAGTGCGAGGATCAGCGCGGCGATGCCCCCGGTGATCATCTCGAACGTCGCCTGGGCGTCCAGTGCTCCGGGTTGCGCCGCCCAGTCGGACCTGTTCACCGTGACCGTCTGGCCCTCCGGCAGCCCTGCCCGGAGATCCATCGCGAGCACCGGCGCGATCTCGTCGACCTGTCCCGTCCCCATCCAGATCTCGTACTGCGTCCAGGCATCGGCGGGCAGCGCATCCACGCGGGCGCGGTAGGCCTCGTAGAGCAGATCGACACGGAGCTCCTCATCACCGAAGCCCTGGCGGGGCGTGATGCCGATCACCTGGTAGGTGCCACCGGCCGGGCCGCTGAGCGTGAGGGTCGGATGCTGAGACAGCGGCACGCGTCCCAGGCGATCCCAGAGCGGCTCCGTGATCACGACAGGGGGCGCCATCGCCTCGATGTCCGAGTCGAGGAACCAGCGCCCCTCCACAAGCCGCTCCCGATGGATCTGCGAGAACGCGGGATCCATGACACGCGCGGGAACCTGCGCTATGCCGTCGGGGAGCTGCACGCCGAGGATGAGCCCCTGCGAGATGCGGGCGGTGTGACTGAACCCGAAACGCTCGGAGACACGACTGAAACGCGCATCGAACTCGTCGGCGTCGACGGGGACGCCGTCATCGCTGCTGACGGCGACGACGACGGTCGCTGCACGCCCACCCCAGCGGTCGGACTGCTCCGCCTGGAACTGACGCTGATATTCGGAGAACGCGACGACGGCGGTGAGAGCCCCCACCGACACGGCGATGCCGATCAGGCTCAGCAGCACGCGCAGCTTGTGCACGCGGATCTCCGCCCATGCATCGGAGAGCGCGCCGAGGAAGCCGGTCATCCGATGACCTCCGGAGGCGCAGACGGTACAGAGGCCGCCAGGGTCGAGGCCTCGAAAGCACGGCTGAGGTCCGCGGTCTCCAGGCGTCCGGCGTCGAGCCGGTAGTGTCGACGCGCGCGGGCGGCGACGTGGAGGTCGTGGGTGATGGTGACCAGCGCGGCGTCCGTCTCGGTCGCGACCTCGTCGAGGAGCGACATCACCGATGCGCCGGTATCGATGTCGAGCGCGCCCGTCGGCTCGTCCGCGAGGATCAGCACGGGTCGGCGCACAAGTGCCCGCGCGATGGCGACCCGCTGCTGCTCGCCGCCGGAGAGCTTGTCCGCGATCTGCTCCACACGATGCCCGAGACCGACCCGCTCGAGCATGTCAGCCGCGATCTGCCGACGGTTCCAGAACATCCGGCCCTTGGCATGGCCGAGCGGCATCATGACGTTGTCGATCGCCGTGCGACCGGGGAGCAGGTTGAACTGCTGGAAGACGAAGCCGACGTTGTCCCCGCGCAGACGGTCGAGTCGGCCCGAGCGCATCCGCCCCACCTCCCGCCCCTCGAAGGCGACGGAACCGGACGTGGGGGCATCCAGCATTCCCAGGATGTTGAGGAGCGTCGACTTCCCCGACCCCGACCGCCCCACGATGGAGACGTGGTCTCCGGCACCCACCTCGAGGGTGATCCCGCGGAGGATCTCCAGACGCGAGTCGTCGGCAAGGAGGACGCTCTTGGAGACGTCGTCGAGCGCGACGAGACTCACCAGCTCATCCCGCTGTCGCACTGCTCCACTCCCGGGGAGACCTCGTAGCAGAACTCCTCGACCGGGGCCACGAAGCCGGGCACGAACTGGCGGACGCTGTCGCCTTCCGCCAAGCCCTCTGTCACTTCGACCATTACGCCGTCATTGACGCCGAGGGTCACGGCCCGCTCCTCGGGCTCGGAGCCGTCGCCGGCGTCGACCCAGACCTTGCCGGACCCTGCGCCGCCCTGGACGGCGGTGACCGGAATCACGAGCGCATCGTCGACCTGGCCCAGGGCGAGATCCATCGTCGCGGGGAGCCCGGCGAAGACCGTCTGATCGACGGGGATGGCACAGCGAACGTTCGCCGTGCCCTCGGCCGTCACCTGCACCCCGACCCCGGTGCAGGCGAACGGTGCGGGGCCTCCCGTGATGGTGACCGTCGCCTCCGTCGGCGCGTTGACGAGGCGATACAGCTGCACGGGGTCGACGGTGGCGAGCAGGTGGTACCTCGCCGGCGTGAGCGTGTACGTCTCGATGCCGACCGTGGCGGCCTGGCCCTTGACCACGGCGAACTCCGACACGTCGCCCGCCTCGGGCGCGAGCACGTCGATGTCCTTGCGCGGCTCCTCCTGGCGCACGGTGTAGAGCTTCTGACCGGCGGCCACCGTCGCTCCCTCCCCCACGTGCACCGCGAGCACTGTGCCGTTGAGTTCACCGCGCACGGTGTAGGCGTCGTCGCGCGCCACGTTCCCGCTGAGACTCAGCGCGTTCACCACCGAACCGCGCTCCACGACCACGACGGGGTCCGTGATCCCGGCTTCCGGGCTGACCACGCTCTCGGCGCGGTCCGGGAAGAAGGCGATCTTGACGAGCGCGGCGGCGCACGCTCCGAAGACCAGAACGAGAAGCAGGGGGAAGATCCAGCGACGCCAGACGATCACGAGTGCCTTTCCGGCCGCGCCGCCCTGGCACGCCTGCGGTCAGCGTATCCAGACTTCGGATCCGCCCCGACGGGTACTGCCGCGTGTCGACACAACGATGTCGGCGTGGAGGTCAGGCGCGGAGGGCCTCGTGACGTACGACGAGCCAGCCCGCGGGGACCGACATCCGATCCGCGTGCGGTGAGCACAGGTCATGGGCTTGGGGATCGTTCGCGGCGCCGAGCGGGCCGAGGGCCGCCATCTGGTCGCCGTAGTCGTAGGTGAGGGTGGCCACGGCCTCTCGCGCGCAGCCGACCTTCGAGCACAGTCGTCCGTCCATCTCGGTCAGCGTACGGCGCAGCCCGCCGCGACGGCGGATGCCGCGCCGAGCCGGCCGGGCACCGCCTAGACTTTCGTCATGCCCCGTCGCCGCGCCACTCACACCTCCGCAGCCCCTCGGCGCGGTGCGCGGCACGGACGGCACGGGCGTCTCGGACGCAGCGAGGTCGTGCGGCCGCCGCTGGCTCCGCTCGACGGTCGCATCGACCGATTCGACCTCACCGTCGGCACCGCCGTCGAGTTCCTCCGCGGCACGTGGCCGGAGCTGCAGGACGTCCGGTTCGAGATCGGAGCGATCCCGGGGTTCGACGCGACGGAAGAGGTGCCGCGCTGGTACCTCGACCGGAAGAACCGGCGTATCGTGCTGTTCCGCCTTCCCATCGAGCGGCTCCTGCCCCCCGGGCACGACGACGCCGCGCACCGACGCATGGCGATCGAGAGCGCCGTGTTCCGGGCTGCGGCGGAGTATGTCGGTCGCGAGCCCTGGGATCTCGGCCACGACCACTGACCCTCGGGTCGCCGAGAACCCCGTCCCCGGTCAGGGATAGACCGTGACCGGCTTCTCTCCCCCGGCGCTCGGCTGGACGGGCAGTACTGCGAGCGCGCCGGGGGCGGCGAGGCTCACTGCCGCATGCACCGGAGCGGTCGTCTGCATCCGATAGATCATCCGGTCCGCGACCTCGATGCCGCCGGTCTCCCCCGCCGGAACGATGATCTCCTGGGACTGGCCGCCGTCCAGGGGCTCGAGCGTGACCGTCGCCTCCCGGTCCGAGGTGTTCGCCACCTGCAGTCGGGCGTCGGGGCCGGCGGGGACAGCGAACACCACATCCACATCGATCTCGGGCGCGGGCATCACCCAGGCGAAATCCGAGTCCAGACCGAATCCGTCCTGTTGTCTGACCCCGGCGATGAGCGGCACGTCGGATTCGATCTCGACCGTGTACTGACCGGGCTCGAGCCCGGAGAGCGACACTTGAGAGGGCAGATCGGCATCCACCGGAACGGTGAACTCATCAGCGGGGCCCGTCGCATCCTGCGCCTGGACCTTCACCTGGACGCGTGCGTCGACACCGGGCGAGAGAACTCGCAGGACCGCCATCTCCGCATCGTCGCCGCTGGCCGCGAACGCCTGCACACCCGTGAACACGAGCTTCTGCTGCGGGCCCGCGACCGAGTCCTGGAGATCGATGCCCGCCGGATCGAGGACGCGTACGAGCGACGACTGGAGAGCGGCCCGCACGGGGGCACCCACCGCGCTCACCTTCACCACGGGCACGTCATTGCCGGTGGCGAACGAGGTGAGGGGCAGCGCTGTCTGCGACCGGGCCGGGACGATGACGGTCCGCGTGCTCCGAGCGGGGCCGTAGACCGAGAGAGTAACGGTGGAGGGGACCTCGGCCGCGTTCGTGAGCGTCACGATGTCTTCGGTGCCGGTGTCGATGCTCCCCCCGACCAGCCACGACTCCAACCGCGGCACCCCGCAGGGCAGAGCGGCGTATCCCGCGAGGTCGTCGGCAGCGATCGTGAACGACTCGGATCCGGCGATGAGCGGTGCCGTGCGCCCGTCGACAGGGCCGGTGAGCACCTGCGGATCGCCGGCATCCGGGGTGTCGGTCACCGCGAGGCCCTCCGATGCGGGATCCCCGCCGGTGCCACCCGTCGTGAGACTCGGCGAAGACGCGGAGAGCATATCCAGCGGAGCTGAAGAGTCGCGCCCGAGAGCCCGGAGATCGCCGTTGCAGACGAGGGTGCTGTCGCCCGGAGCAGGAGTGACCACGACCTGAGCGGGCTCGTGCGCGACGACCGGCCACGGGGCGTGCACGGCGGCCGCGACGCCGACCACGCAGGCAGCGACGACGGCGACCCCTGTGATGACACGAGCGCCGGTCGCGACGACTCGGAATGCGCGGTTCCCGTTGCTCATCGGTCCTCCTCGGTCGACGTCGGGTGCTGTTCGTCGTCGCCCGTCGACGTATCGCCGTTCAGTCTGGATGCCTCATCGATCACAGGCTCGGCGATAGGTGCCAGCGCCTCGTCGTTCAGGGCGGGCTCGTCCTGGGGATCCTCGATCGTGCCGACCGGCACGTCCTCGAGGAGCTCCCTGTCCTCCGCATGCCGGGGAAGGACGATCGGCTCGTCGGGCACTCGACCGACGATACGGGACTGGGCACGAGCCGCGCGCCGCGATGCCCGGGTCGGGATCGACAGCAGCAGGGCGGCGAAGACCGCCAGCAGCTGGAGAGTGATCACGAGTCGTGCAGTGCCCTGCTGGGCGGATGTCAGGGACGGCTGCGCGGCGGCTTCGGCCTCCAGCCTCCAGAGCACACCACGGTCGGTGGTCCCCGCATGCACGAGACCGGCGCGCTCATCGATGGAGGCGACCGCCACGGTGCGAAGGGTCCTCGCCTTGTCCCCCTCGCCGGGAACCCGGGCGACCAGTACGTAACTGATGCCCTTCGCCGCCAGCTCTCCCGGGGCGTCGAACTCGCGGGCAGAGAGGAGATCCACAGCCAGACTCGAGATGTTGGACCCCTGCGGCTCGACGGCGGTGGAGATCATGGTCGACTGCGAACCCAGGGTCTCGCTGGCTCCCCAGGCCACCTCTGCGGCGAGTCCACCGTCGTTCTGGGGGGTGAGCACGAGTGTCGCGACCGGCCTATCGCCGGCGGCCTGCGCCGCGACGTACGCCGGCAGCGTCGAATCGGGCCCGTTCGTGAGCGCCGAACGTTCCATGTGCAACGCGCTGAGCGCGGGAACCGCGCAGACCGCCAGCGCCGCCGCCGCGACGACGGCTGCGGCGAACCGCAGCCGAGGAAGGGTGAGGGCGGTGTCCAGGGTGACGAGGGCGGCGCCGACGACGCCGATCCACGCCAGACTCAGACCCGCACCCGGCCAGACCGCGACCGGGGCGCCCTGTGCGAAGCTCACGGTGATGCCGACCGCGAGGAAAGCCGTCGCGAGACCCGAGAGCGCGACGACGAGCAGCGTGATACCCGCCCGCCACCGCGGCGCCACTGCCGCGCCGAGCGCGAGCACGGCGATGGGGGCGCACAGCAACGGTGCCCACACCGCGACGGCCTCGGGGACGACATCCATCCATCCGGCCAGTCCCGACGTCGGGAAACCGCCCGCGAGGGCGATGCGCCCAGTGGCATCCGCTGCGGCCTGAGGGCCGGCCCAGATGAGACCCGGGTCGCCCAGGAGCCCCAACGGGGTGCCGTGGGCGAGCTGCCAGATCACGAGCGGAGCGAAGAGCGCGATGGTCGGCACCGGGAGCCAGAGCAGCCGCCCCGCGCCCCGGAACTGCGCGGTTCCCAACACGATGCCCAGCGCGATGATCCACAGCAGGGCGAGAGCGGGTGCCAGTGACGGGGCACAGGCGATGACGGCGACGAGAAGCAGAGAGGCGCTTCCGGCCGCTCCCCAGGACCTGTGCGCGACCACGGCGCTGTGGAAGAGCCACGGAAGCAGGAGGTGCACCAGCACCGCGGTCGGGCGCCCGTCGACGAGAGCGGTGAGGAAGGTCGGAGCGAGCGCCCATGCTACTCCCGCGAAGATCCGGAGGCCTTCGCGGTCGGTCACGCGCGTGGCGGCGAACCACCCGCCGAGGACGGCGAGCGGGAGGGCGAGGATCCACAGCAGCACCATGGCGAACGACGGACCGGCAGGCCAGAGGGAACCCAGCACCGCCACCACGGCGGCGAAGGGGTCAGCGGGACCGACGAGGCCGAGGGCGACATCGCGCACCCCCCACGCCGCGTCACTCCAGAGCCCGGCGACCGTCTGGCGAAGAGGCAGCAGTGCCCCTCCGCCCAGCGTCGGCCACGCCAGCAGACTGGTGAACGACGCGATGCTGACGACCAACGCCGCGAGCACGGCCCAGGCTCCGCCTCCGGAGAAGAATCGCAGCTCGCTGACCGCGCCTCCTTCGCTGCCGTGGCCGTCGTCCAGACGCCGTCGCATCTCGGACGACGTCACCCGCAGGGGCGTGATGCTGGCCCAGCTGGAAGTCCGGAACGCCCGGATCCCGGCGCGAGAGCGTGCGATCGCGCCGAACCGGAACATCGCGGTGAGGGCTGCACCCCATTCGGGGAGGACGGCCTCCGGCCGCTTTCCGACGAGGTCGGTGACGGAGCGCCACACCGCGAGCGGAAGCAGACTGAGCCAGTGCAGCGGCACGGCGAGCGCGGGAGCGTAGGCGAGGCGCCGGTGGAGCTGAGCCAGACGGGTGACGAAGGCGCGGCGCGATCGGCCGGACGGCAGCGCCGCGGGACCACCAGGCGAGACGGAGACGCGCGCGCTGGGCGCGAGCACGACACGGCCGCCGCCGAGACGCGCGCGGACACCGAGGTCAAGGCCCTCGTCGGCTCCGGCGAGAGCGGGATCCGGCCGCAGGGCGTCGCGAACCTCGCCGCGGATGAGGATGCCGCGCACGTCCGCGCCGAGAGCGTCGTCCGAACGGTCGTGCTGGCCCTGATCGAGCTCCCCTGCCGCGAGCTCGACCGAGCGGCCCAGGGTCGTCATGCTGACGCCGAGCGACACGATCTCGCGATCGTTGTCCGTGGCGACGAGTTTGGGAGCGATGATGGCCGCGGAGGGCGAGCGCTCCAGCGTCCCACTCAGACGCTCCAGCGCCCGCGGGTGCGGAGTCGTGTCCTGCGCGAGCAGCCAGATCGCCGATCCCTCGGGCACCCGGGGCCTGGCGAGTTCCACGGCCTCCGCGAACGACGTGGCGGAACGTGCCTCGATGATCCCCTCGACAGTGCTCGCCACCACCTCGCTCTCGCGCACCGACGACGCATCGCCGCACACGACGAGAGTCACGGCGTCGGCGGGAGTCGTCTGAGCGCGCAGCGCTTCGAGAGTGCGGAGGAGTTGCGCTCGGGAAGAGGATCCAGTGCGCGCGACGATGATGGCGTGAACTCGGGCTGGCATGACGTGGCCAGCCTATGCGGGCGAGAGCCGACGTCAGCGCACTGCATGCGGCGCGCCCGCGAAGCCACCCGACCTCGATGCGCGGGGCCGATTCAGCTCGCGCGGCGCTTGAGCTTCCTGCGCTCGCGCTCGGAGAGCCCACCCCAGATGCCGAACCGCTCATCGTTGTTGAGAGCGTATTCGAGGCACTCGCCGCGGACGTCGCACGAGGTGCAGATCCGCTTGGCGTCTCTGGTCGATCCGCCCTTCTCCGGGAAGAAGGCCTCGGGGTCCGTCTGCGAGCAGAGCGCATCGCTCTGCCAGGCGAGAGCGTTGTCATCGTCGGCGGCGTCGGTACGTCGAACCCCGGGAACGCCGAGGTTGATCGGATCGACGAACCAGTTCTCCGGTACGTCTGAACGGTAACCCGTCATCTCGATCTCCAACCCTGTCTCCGCCCCCCGGCGGGCCGTGCGCATGACTAATTACACCCGTGTCATTCGCTCCGGTCAAGTCGCGGATCGTAAACCCTCAAGCAGCTGTTTAAAGTTCTTGAGCTGTCTTCGGCGTGTCGTACGCCCGGCTAGGGGCGCGCTACTCGATGTCCGGGGCCGGCGACGAACGCCTCGCCGACACCGGACACGGTGATCGACGTCTCTCCGGGATCGGCGAAGGCGACGGTGCCGACGGCGACAGCGAGCTGCTCGCCGTCGCTCGAGGTGACAGTCACCTGTCCGTCCGTTGCGAGCACCATCGTCGGCCCCGAGACCTCGAGCCTGATCGGGGAACCGTCGACGACGACCCGCTCGAGAGCGAAGTCGGACACAGGAACGGGGTAGGAGATGACCGCTCCCTCGCCAGCCCCCCGCAGCACGGGCACCTCTCCCGGGGTGGTGTCGAGGATCGAGAGGAGCTCCGGGACGTCGATGCGCTTGGGGGTGAGTCCGCCACGCAGGACGTTGTCGCTCGCCGCCATGATCTCCACCCCGAGCCCGGAGAGGTACGCGTGCAGAAGACCGGCGCGCAGGAACACGCCTTCCCCCCGCGTCAGCACGACGTGGTTCATCAGGAGCGCCACGACGACGCCCGGATCGCCCGGATACGTCTCCGCCACACCCGCGATCGCGCGCAGCGTCGCGCTCCACTCCCCCGCGTCAGCCTGCGCCGAGGCCGTGATGATCGCCGCGATGATCTCGTCGACCTCGGTGCGCGCTCCGCCGCCGAGCAGCCAGGCGATCACATCGCGCAGCACATCGCCCTCGGCGCTCAGGCGCGTCCGCAGCTGCTGGACGCCGTCACTGTCGTCCAGCGCGTCCAACAGGGTGAGCGTGTCGGAGACCGGACGCAGTCCGCTCAGCGACTCGAATCGCTCGCTGAGCGCCACGAGGAGCTCCGGCTTGTGGTTGTCATCGCGGTAGTTGCGCTGCGGGTCGTCAGCGGCCAGGCCGCTCTCCCGCGCCCAGCCGTCACGGGCCTGCTCGATCGTCGGGTGCACCTGGATCGAGAGCGGGCGCCCTGCGGCGAGCAGCTTGAGAAGGTAGGGGAGCGTACCTCCGGTGATCTGGTCGAGGGTGCCGCCGCCGGCCACATCGGCGGGGTCGCCGGGATGATCGCCGAACCAGACCTCGGCCTCCGGCGCACCGGTCGGCGTGCGCCCTTCGAGTGCGGCGAGAAGCGAGTCCGATCCCCAGGTGTAGTCGCGGGGCGTGTTCGTGAGGCTCAGCAGCATGCCACCAGCGTAGAGCCGCGCTGCGGCGTTCAGCGACGCCCGGAGCGCGGCGCGGTAGCCTGAACGCGATGGCCCAGTACACGAAGCATCCGGTGTCTGCCCCGCCCACCGCGCCGGAGCGCGAGTCGACGGGGCATCTGATGTTGCGCGGGTATGCGATCCTCGTCCTCTTCGTGACGTTCGCCCACTCCGCGGTCTACAACCTGCTCGGGCAGAACGGCGCCGCGATCACGCTCGGGGTCTTCACCCTGGCCACACTCGCCATCGGCATCCCGATGCTCGCCCGCAACCGCCCGCAGCCGTTCCGCTGGCGTCGACTGCCCTGGACAGCGCTCGGCTACACGACCCTCGCCCTCGTGTCGGTCGCTTGGTCGCAGTGGCGCGGCCCGACGGTCATCACCTGGGTCCTGCTCGCGGCCGTCACCGTCAACGGCCTCTTCATCGCCCACGTGCTCACCTGGCATGAGATCGTGCGGGCACTGTCGTCCGCGTTCAAGTGGATCCTCGGCCTCTCTCTGGCGATCGAGCTCTGGGTCTCCCTGGTGCTGCACGGTCCGCTGCTGCCGAACTTCCTCACCCTGCCGGACGGGAAGATCGACCCCCAGTGGTACTGGGTGCGAGACAACCTGTTCGACGGCGGCAGGATCCAGGGCATCGTCGGCAACGCCAACCTGCTGGCGATCATCTCGCTCTTCGCCATCATCACCTTCGGGGTGCTGTTCGCCGCACGAGCCCGCTGGCGCACCACGCTGGCGCTGTGGATGCTCCTCGCCGCCTACTTCCTGTTCCGGACGGCGTCAGCCACCGCACTCGTGTGCGCGGCCGCAGTCGGCCTGGTCCTCGTCGTCGCGCTCCTGATGCGGCGCGCTCGCACACCCGGCGCCCGCACGCGCATCTATGTGGTCGCCATCGGAGGCACGGCGCTCGCGGCGCTGAGCATCTGGCTGCTTCGAGAGCCGCTGCTGGGGCTTCTCGGGCGCAGTGCCGATCTGACCGGCCGCTCCGACAAGATCTGGACGAAGGTGCTGGAACGCGCGGGCGAGCACCCGGTCTTCGGCAACGGGTTCTCGAGCCCTTGGATCCCCACCGATCCCGCCTTCGACGAGTGGATCACCGATCACGGCATCACCGTGTTCCACGCCCACAACATGTGGTTGGACGTGCTGCTCCAGCTCGGCGTCGTCGGAGTCCTGCTGATGGCCGTCGCATATGGCACGCTGCTGTGGCGCTCCTGGTTCTTCGCCGTCGACCGCCCCCGCTGGGATCTCGACGGTGAGCGGCCGTTCTCCCCGCTGACCTTGCTTCCCAGCCTGTTCACGGTGGTGCTGCTCGTGCAGGGCTTCTCCGAGTCCACTCCGATCATGCTGTGGGGCTGGATGCTGCTGGTGCTCCTGTCGTTCAAGCTCAAATCGGTGCCGCTGGTCGGGGTCGGCGAGCGCGACCTCCTGTTCGAACGCGGCGCTCGGCAGCGGCGGGTGCCGTGACACCGGTGCGTCCGATCGTCCGCCTGCTCGGATCGGTGGAGCTGGCCCGGGCGTTCACGCTCGCGGCGCTGGCTGCGGTGTTCGGGTCGTACGCGATCCGGCAGATGACATCGGCCGTGACGCTGGCGACGATCATCGCGGCGCTGTGCCTGATGGGTGCCGCGATCCTCTGGGTCCGTCGGGAAGAGCTCTCGCTGCTGCGCATCGCACCCTCGTCGCTGCTCGCGTTCCTCGCCTGGGCACTCGTGAGCGTGTTCTGGACGACCGACAAGTCCGACACGGTCTTCGGGTGGATGTCACTCTTCGGCTATGCGTTCCTGGCCATCACGATCGGACACATCCGCGACACGCTCCAGACCGTGCGCGCCATCGGGGATACGCTCCGCGTACTCCTGGCCGCCTCGCTCGCCGTCGAGATCCTGTCCGGCGTGCTTCTCGATCTGCCGTTCACCTTCCTCGGCATCCAAGGGAACCTCGCTGCAGGGGGCCCCATCCAGGGTCTCTTCGGCAGTCGCAACATGCTCGGATTCATCGCGGTCATCGCACTGATCACGTTCGTGATCGAGTGGCGCACGCAGTCGGTGAACGCCCCGCTCGCCGTGGTGTCGATCGCGTTGGCCGGCTTCCTGGCCGTGCTCTCGTCCTCGCCGACCGTCCTCGTCCTGGCGGGCGCCGTGGGCGTCGTCACCGTGGCTCTCACGATCGTCCGCCATGCCCCTCCGGAGCGACGCACGATCGTGCAATGGATGCTCGGGGTCGTGGTGACCCTCGCTCTCGCTGCGGGTTTCGTGCTGCGCCACCAGATCATCGCCCTGCTCGACGCCGGATCGGACTTCTCGCTCCGCGCGACACTGTGGAACACCATCCTGGACTTCGTCGCGGTGAAACCGATCCAGGGTTGGGGCTGGTTCGGCGACTGGGCCCGCGGGGAGTACCCGTTCACGTACATCAACTTCCAGCTCGATGATCGCCATCAGAGCGCGCTGAACGCCTTCTTCGACGTGCTCCTGCAACTCGGCGCCGCCGGCCTGGTGGTGTTCCTCCTCCTGGGCGGTGTCGCCCTGATCCGCTCCTGGCTCGTCGCGAGCACGCGCCGTTCGGTCGTGTATGCCTGGACCCCGATCATGCTCGTGACCCTCGCCGTCGACTCGATGTTCGAGAGCTTCACCCTGGTCGGAGCGGGATGGTTCATGCTCGTGCTGTGCGCGCTGCGCGCCGGACAGTCGCGCTCCTGGCGGGAGAACATCGACGCCGCCCATACCGGCGCGATCCCCACACTGCGGCCTCAGGAGTAGGCGGAAGCGGCTCAGCGCACAGAGGGCAGCTTCTGGGCCCAGGTGATCGCGTCTCGGACGCCGTCGTCCACCGAGCGCTCGGCGTGCCAGTCCAGCACAGCGGCGGCACGATCGACGATGGCGAAGGCGCCCGCCTGGTCTCCGGGGCGGCGGTCGGTCTCCACCAGGGGAAGAGACTCACCGGTGACGCGCTCGAAGGCGGCGACGAGCTCGCGGACCGTCACGCCCTCTCCGGTGCCGATGTTGATCACCTGATACGGGGCATCGATCGTCGCGACCTGGTCGAACCGCTGGACGGCCGCGACGTGCGCGAGGGCGAGGTCCCAGACGTGGATGTAGTCGCGCAGGCCGGAACCGTCTCGCGTCGGCCAGTCGGTGCCGGTGATCGAGAACGATTCACCGGCAGCGCGGGCCTGCATGATCTTCCCGAGCGCGTGCGAGGGTACGGGGTTCTGCAGTCCGGTGCGCATCTGAGGATCGGCACCGATGGGATTGAAGTAGCGGAGAGCGATCGCCCGGAAGTCGCCGTTCGACGCCGCGTCCTTCAGGATCTGCTCGACCATCGCCTTCGTCGTGGCGTACGGGCTGGAGGGGGCGAGCGGACTGCTCTCGTCCGCGCCCTGGCCGTTCTCCCCCGCGTACACCGCGGCGGAGGAACTGAACACGATGCGCGTGATCCCCGCGTCGCGGAGATGCTGGAGCAGCACGATGGTCTTGCCCACGTTGGTGTCGTAGTAGCCCAGAGGGTCGGTGACGGATTCGGGCACCACGATGCGGGCGGCGCAGTGGACGACGGCATCGATGTCGGGGTGATCCGTCAGCACGCGGGCCAGGACCGCAGGGTCGGCGATGTCGCCCTCGTAGAACTCACGACCCGCGCAGAACGCTCGCAGCCCTTTGGAGAGGTCGTCGAGGATGACCACGTCGATGCCCGCTTCGATGCACGCGGTGGCGACCGTGGATCCGATGTATCCGGCGCCGCCGGTGATCAGTACCTTCATCGCAGCCAGTCTAACCATCGCCGCTCTGCGCCCGAGGCGAGCCTCTCCGCGGATACGAAGGCAGCGGACGGTAGGCTACTCACGGCTCGTCTCGTCCCGCATCGTCCACGACGGTGGCCCGTGGCGCCGTCGCCCCCAGACCCCTGAACTGCTAATCGATCTTCGAGGAGAAGGTATGACCGCGGCGCCCGCTGCATTCGATCCGAAGGCGGCGACGATCGTCGTCGTCACCTTCAACAGGTCGCATCTGCTCACCGGACTCCTCACCAGCATCACGGCGATGGATCCGAAGCCGGGACGCGTCGTGATCATCGACAACGCCTCCTCCGACGACACCACCGACGTGGTGGAGTCGTTCCGCGAGAGCATCGGCACCGAGGTCGTCTACCGACGCCTCGAGACCAACACGGGCGGCTCCGGCGGGTTCAGCGAGGGCATGCGCACCGCCTACGAACTCGGATCCGAGTGGATCTGGATGATGGACGACGACGTCGAGGTGGTGCCCGACGGTCTGGCGAAGATGGGCAAGTGGGCTCCCCGTTTCAAGAGCATCCAGGGCCGCCGGTACGACTACGACGGCAGCGAGTTTTACTGGCAGTACCGCATCGCGGAGCGCATGGGTATCCCGATCCCCTTCGCCCCGTCGGGCTTCGACGCCTCCGGGTACAAGGAGATGAACAGCGGCTGCTTCGAGGGCATGTTCATCCACCGCTCGATCGTGAAGCAGATCGGCCTGCCCGACCATCGCTTCTTCATCTACTGGGACGACCAGATGTACGGCTGGCTCGCCTCGCGCAAGACCACAGCCGTCATCGTCGACGAGTTCGTGCTGCGCCGTACCCGTGAGATCAAGCAGTGGGACATGGGCATCCGCCACATGAACGCCTCGAGCAACGCGTACCGTTTCTACATCATGCGCAACCGCGCCTACATCAAGCACTACTACCGTGTGCACGACAACTACAACCCCGTGCTCTTCGGTCTCGGCACCGGGATGACCTTCGCGAAGGAACTCATCCGCCTCTTCTTCGTCGAGCGCACCGTTCGCGGCACGAGCAACCTGTTCCGCGGGCTCAAGGAGGGTCGCAAGATCAGCCGCGACCGCTCCTGGCAGCCGATGGCACCGCTGGAAGGCGCGTGATGAGCGAGCAGACTCCCGAGCTCCGATGGGCGCCGATCGAACCGAAGCCGAAGAGCAAGGGCCGGATCTGGCTGATCGTCGGACTGGTCATCGCGGGCCTGGTGATCATCGGCGCATTGCTGTTCTTCCTCCTCCCGCGTGACGGGGCACCTGCACCGGGAACGAGCGGCTCTCCCCGCCCGACGGGGACCGCGTCCTCGTCGCCCTCGCAGGAGCCCACGCCGCAGGTCACACCTCCGGCTCCGGTCGACCCCACCGCAGATGCGTTCCGTGAGCAGGTGAGCGGCTGGCTGTCGGATGCACCACGAGGCCTCGACATCGTCACAGAGGCGAACCCCGACGACGCCCTGGCTGTCGTGGATTCCCTGGAGCAGGACGCGCGGCGCCTGTCCGACGCGCAGCCCCCCTCTTCGATCGAGCAGAAGTGGCGCGATGGTGTCACGGCCTACTCACAGCGACTCTCGGAGCTGCGAGCCGCCATCCTCGCGGAGTCCGAGACCGCAGATGCGGTGGACGCCGCTCGCACGGCTGTTCAGGAGCTTCAGGACCTCGTGGGGCTCTGACCGCACGCTCCCGCACCTCGTTACGAGTTGTAGTCGGCGTTGTACCTGTCGAGGACCTCGGCGATCGGCGCGTCCAGAACCAGCGCGCCCTTGTCGAGGTACAACCCGCGAGTGCAGAAGCGCCGGAGGTCGCGCTCGTTGTGGCTGACGAAGAAGAGCGTGCGTCCTTCGGCCAGCAGTTCGTCGATGCGTGTGTAGCACTTCTCGCGGAACGCCTTGTCGCCCACCGCCAGCACCTCGTCGACGAGCAGGATCGGCTCGTCCAGCTGCGAGACCACCGCGAACGCCAGGCGCACCTTCATCCCGTTCGAGAGGTGCTTGTAGGGGGTGTCCTCAAATCCGGCGAGCTCGGCGAACTCGATGATGCCGTCGTAGCGGCGAGTGACCTCCTCGCGCGACATCCCGTGCAGGCCCGATGTCAGTCGGACATTCTCCCGCACGGTGAGATCGCCGACGAAGCCGCCGGTGATCTCGATGAGCGGAGCCACTCCCCCGTTGACGCTGACCGTTCCCTCATCAGGGAGCAGCACTTTGGCGACCAGCCGGAGAAGTGTCGACTTGCCCTGCCCGTTGCGCCCGACGACACCGATGGACTCCCCTGGCTCGACGGAGAAGGAGACGCCACGGAGCGCCCAGAACTCACCGGGACGGGAGCGACGCGACGCTCCCGCGAAGAGATCCTTGAAACTGCGGCTCCCGCGTCTGTTACGACGGAAGTGGACGCCGAGGCCCTGGACTTCGATGGCCGAGCGCATCACAGCTCCTTCAGCACTGGTCGTTCCAGGCTCCGGAAGGTCCAGATGCCGAGGCCGAGGATCAGCAGACTCATGATGACACTGATCGTCAGGGTGAACGGATTCCACTGGTCAGGGAAGAACGGCATGCGGTAGAGCATCATGATCCCCGCGAGAGGGTTGAAAGCGCCGAGCGTCTGGAAGATCCCGGGAAGATCGGTGACGTTGTAGATGATCGGCGTCGCATAGAACATCGCGCGGAGGATCAGCGCCGTCGTGCGTTCGAGGTCGACGAACAGCACGCAGAGCGGGGCGACGAGCAGGCCGAGTCCGATGAGGAGGATGGTCTGCAGAATCATCGCCACCGGCATCCACAGGATGCCCCAGCCGACATGCACGGTGCGCCCCGGATCGAGTTCGACGAAGAGATTCACCACGATGAACAGCACCAGGACCGGCAGCGAGAAGAGGTACTCGATGCCCTTGCTGAGCACGATGCGATTCACCCAGATCGAGCGCGGAATGGCGGTGGATCGCACCAGACGGGCGTCTTTCTTGAATGCGCGGGTGAAGTCCGACACCGACGCGTTGAACCACACCCACGGCAGCAGAGCGCTGATCAGGAAGATGATGTACGGCTCTTCCCCGACGTCGCGTTTGAACACCTGGGTGAACACGAACCAGTAGATCGCGCTCATGACGAGCGGATCGAGCACCGACCAGAGATAGCCGAGGAGACTGGTCGAATAGCGGACCTTCAGGTCACGCGACGACAGCAGCCACAACGAATGCAGATATCGCCGGGGCGTCCCGGGCGCCCCGACAGCAGCGTGACTCACGATGTCGAGTCTACGAGAGTCTCCTGTGACACATCGACAGCGCCGAACCGATCTGCGCGCCATGTCGGAGGACGAGTGAGGACCGGCCGACCGCGGACCACAGGAATCCTGCATAACGGCATGGGGACCATAGACTCGTAGATCGACCGACAGGATGCCAATGACTGACAAGACAGCCGTTCCCTTCAACGACCTTCTGCGCGGAATGACGCGTGACCGAGTTGCGCTGCTCGATGCGACCGCTGCGGTCATCGATTCCGGGTACGCGGTTCTCGGCGGCCAGCACAAGGCATTCGAACAGGAACTCGCCGCCTACCTCGGCGCGACGGACGCGATCGGCGTGGCGAGCGGCACCGACGCCCTCGAACTGGCGATCAAAGCGGTGATGCCGGAGGGAAAGACCGTCGTGCTCACCGCCGCGAACGCCGGGGGCTACACCTCGACGGCGACGGTGCGCGCGGGATTCACTCCGTGGTACGCCGACGTGGACCCGACGACCCTCTGCCTGAGCACGGAGACGATCCGAGCAGCACTGACCACCGACGTCGGTGTGGTCGTGGTGACACACCTCTACGGCTATCTCGGAGACATGCGCCCGATTCGCGAGCTCTGCGACGAGCACGGCATCTCGCTCGTCGAGGACTGTGCACAGGCGATCGGCGCGACCCGCCCCGAAGGCCGGGCATCGACTTTCGGCGACGCCGGCACGTTCAGCTTCTACCCGACGAAGAACCTCGGCGCCATCGGCGACGGCGGTGCCGTCGTCGCCGGATCTGCGGCGACCGCCGACCGTCTTCGTCAGCTCCGCCAGTACGGATGGCAGGGAAAATACAACGCCGCGCTGACCGGTGGCACGAACTCGCGACTGGATGAGCTGCAGGCCGCGTTCCTGCGGGTTCGTCTGCCGATGGTCGACGACTTCAACCAGCGCCGTCGGGACATCATCGCGCTGTACCACGAAGCGGCTTCGAACGTGGATCCCGCACTGCTCACGGTGTTGCCTGCAGATCAGCCCCACCATGCCGCGCACCTCGCCATCGCGCGGAGTGCTCGACGCGACGATGTGAGGGCGCAGCTCGCGGATCAGGGCGTCGCGACGGACATCCACTTCCCCCTGCCGGACTACGCGCAGCCCGCGTTCGCGCGGTTCGCTCCGCGCGAATCGCTTCCCGCGACGAGCGACGCCTGTGGGCAGATCCTGAGCCTCCCGCTCTTCCCGGAGCTCCGCGACGAAGAGGCGGAGACCGTCGCCGCAGCGATCAGGGGGCTCCGATGACGGATTTTTCCATCGTCATCCCGGTCTACGGCAACGAGGAGAACATCCCCTCGCTCGTCGCCCGCCTCACGGAGATCATGCAGGACCTCCCGACGGACTCGGAGGTCGTCTTCGTCGTCGACGGGTCTCCCGACGGGTCCTATGAGGCCCTCGCGGCTGCCCTCCCGCGGGCGGCCTTCCGCTCCCAGCTGCTCCAGCACTCGCGCAACTTCGGATCGTTCGCCGCTATCCGCACGGGGCTGGCTGCTGCCAAGGGGGACGCCATCGGCGTGATGGCCGCGGACCTGCAGGAACCCGCCGAACTCATGGTGGACTTCCAGCGTGCCCTCGCTTCCGGGAGCGTGGACGTCGCCGTCGGTCGCCGCATCGCCCGTGACGACCCTGCGCTGTCCAGTCTGAGTTCGCGCACCTTCTGGGGTCTGTACCGACGCACGATCGCACGCGAGATGCCCCCGGGTGGCGTCGACGTCTTCGGCTGCACGAAGGCCGTGGCCAATGAGCTGGTTGCCATGAATGAGGCGAACTCCAGCCTCGTCGCCCAGCTGTACTGGGTCGGCTTCCGTCGGGTGGAGATCCCTTACGGACGCCAACGGCGCGAGCACGGCACGAGCAGCTGGACTCTGCGCAAGCGCGTGAAGTACCTGCTCGACAGCGTCTTCTCGTTCACGAACCTGCCTCTCGATCTGCTGCTGCTGACCGGTATGTTCGGCTCAGTGGTGGTGCTCGCCGTCGCGGTCGTCATCCTCTGCTTCTATCTCGCCGGCGGGATAACCGAGCCCGGCTATGCCCCGTTGATGCTCACGATCCTCTTCTCGACGTTCCTCACCATCACCTCTATCGGCATCGTCGGCGCGTACGTGTGGCGGATCTTCGACAACACCAAACAGCGCCCCTCTTCGATCGTGATGAGCCACGAGCAATGGTGAACGAAGACGCGCGCACGACGCGAGCCGCCGCATGGCGGTTCCTCATCGTCGGCGGCACCAACACCCTCGCCACCACGGCACTGCTGGTCGGACTGAGTTACCTCATGCCGGGATGGCTCGCCTACACGGTGGCCTTCATGACGGGCCTGGTGTTCTCTACCGTCTTCGCCGCACGCTGGGTCTTCACCAGCAGCGGCTCGAAGAAGGCCGCTCTCGTTTACGCACTGTGCTATCTCGTCATCTACCTGGTGGGTCTCGTCGTGATCGCCGTCATCCGGAGCTTCGACGGGCCAGAGTTCCTCAACGGTCTGAGCGTGTTGGTGACGGCACCGCTCGGCTTCGTCGCGGGGCGGATAGTATTTCGAGAGCGCCAACGCGAGGAGCCTTCTGCATGACTGTCGACGCCGACTACTTCGTCCACCCCCAGGGAATCTGCGAGAGCACGCACATCGGTGCGCGGACGAGGGTGTGGGCTTTCTCCCATGTCCTTCCCGGAGCGGTCATCGGCGAAGACGTGAACATCAATGATCACGTCTTCGTCGAGAACGATGTCGTCATCGGCGATCGCGTCACGCTCAAGTCGGGCGTCCAGGTCTGGGACGGTATCCGCCTCGGCGACGACGTCTTCATCGGCCCCAATGCCACGTTCACGAATGACCCTTTCCCCCGCAGCAAGCAATACCCCGAGTCGTTCACCAAGACGGTGATCGAAGACGGTGCTTCCGTCGGCGGCGGTGCCGTCGTCCTTCCCGGTGTGCGCGTCGGGCGACGCGCGATGATCGGTGCGGGCGCCGTCGT
>Ga0160464_100612_pt1 | contig 22934 bp, 15 predicted proteins | sample HID1971I_E11MG_FD_108275 | JGI IMG/M metagenome (GOLD analysis project Ga0160464, IMG submission 108275) | Enriched millipede-associated microbial communities from UW Madison campus, WI, USA - HID1971I_E11 MG | ecosystem: Host-associated > Arthropoda: Insects > Digestive system > Unclassified ... | reverse complement strand
CCGCGTCGGTCTGTACCGCGCGTGCGGGACATACGGGTGCTGTGGCCGTGGCGCAGGCAGGCAATCAACTGGCGGCGCAATTCGCCGCGCGGCTGAGCGTAGATAGCCGTGTAGATGGTTTCAAGCGATACGTGCTGGGTCGGATCGGTCGGATACATGCGCCTAAGTGTGCCCATTCAGACGGTGTAGTTGCGAACCCGGTCGATCAGATCCTAGTTGAAGGACGCAGTCGACTATCTCAGCGGTTCGTGACGCGTTCGCGGGCGGTGGGGCGGCCTCGATAAAGGCCGCCCCGCGATCGCGGCCGCTCATTCCAAGTCAGTTCTGTACTGCGAGTGCCGACTGCATTCTCGCAAGCGGGCGCTCCCGTTACGTGGGCTTGAACGGCAGCTCAGGCACGGCCGTGCGTTCGCGTTGCGGGTAGTTACAGCTCTGCATCGCGAGCGCCAAGGTCTGCAGTCCTCCAGGCTGCTGACGTTAAACGAATCCGGCCTAAATGTGAGCAAAGGCCGATGAGGGAAGTGCGGCCGACGGCCTCGCTGGCTAAGGCGATGGGCTCGCCTATCGCCGTCGGCAGAGGCATGTCAAAAGGCGGCGAAAGGACATAAAGTAAAGCGAAGGTGGTCCGTAAACAGCATGAAAGCAATAGATTTCCCATCGAGGAAAACCCTTTCGCATCTGTCTACGGAGAATCACAACCATGAAGGTCGTCACCAAACTGGGCCTGGGCTTCGGCATCGTGCTCTCGATGTTGTTCGCGGTGCTCGCCTTCGGTCTCATCAGCATGTCGCAAATCCAGGCGCGCTTCGATGAAGTCGTCGAAGTCAACAATGCGGAAGCGAAGCTCGCGCACGCGCTAAGCCTTTCGGTAAGCGACCGGATGATCGCGCTGCGCAATATCGCGCTCCTGACCGATACGGCCGCGGTCGAAACGGAGAAAGCGCGCATCCGCACGCAGGCGCAGGGCTACGCGCAGGCCTACGACGCACTCGGCACGCGCTTCAAGGAAAGCGACCACACGTCTGCAAGCGAGCGCGCGGTATTCGACAAACTGCGCGCGAACGAAGCCGCCGCCGCGCCGATCATCGAAAAGGCGATTTCGCTGGCCGAAGCGCGCGAGCAGCAGGCGGCGATCCGCGTGCTGATCGACGAATTGCGGCCGGTGCAGCGCGAGTGGATGAGCACCACGAAGGACATGATCGCGCTGCAGGACGAACAGAACGATATCGCCAACCGCGACGCCGACGCCGCCTACGCGCGCGCCAAGGCGATCATGCTCGCGCTCGGCGTGGCGGCCGTGCTCACCGGCATCGTGGCCGCGCTCGTCATCACGCGCGGTGTCACGCGCGCGCTCGGCGGCGAACCGGGCGAAGCGATGGCGCTCGCCGCACGCATCGCGCAAGGCAATCTGCGCGATGCGATCGCCGTCGATGGACGCAGCCCCGACAGCCTGATGGTCTCGCTCGAAACGATGCGCGCGCGTCTGAACACGATCGTGCTCGGCATTCAGTCGTCGAGCGTGGCGATCGCCGAAGCAGCCAGCGAGATCGCGCAAGGCACCGTCGATCTGTCGAAGCGCACGGAGTCGCAGGCGGCATCGCTCGAAGAAACGGCGGCGAGCATGGAGGAATTCGCGAGCGCCGTCGCGAAGAACGCCGACAACGCCGCCGAAGGCACGCACGCCGCGACCAAGGCATGCGGCGACGCGACTCAGGGCGGCGGCACCGTCAACGATGTCGTCGCGACCATGCGCAGCATTGCGCAGGCTTCATCGCACATGGCCGACATCATCGGCGTGATCGAAGGGATCGCGTTTCAGACCAATATCCTCGCGCTCAATGCGGCCGTCGAAGCCGCGCGCGCAGGCGATCAGGGCCGCGGCTTCGCGGTCGTCGCCGGCGAAGTGCGCGCGCTCGCGCAACGCAGCGCCGTGGCCGCCAAGGAGATCAAGACGCTCATCGACGATTCGAACGCGCGCGTGTCGAACGGCTCGGCGCTCGTCGAACATGCGGGCGGCACGATCAAAGGGCTGGTCGCGTCGGTGAGTCGCGTGACGGCCATCATGAGCGAAGTGGCGGCGGCATCCGGCGAGCAGCGCATGGGCATCGATCAGGTAAACGTGGCCGTCGCGCAGATGGACGAGGTCACGCAGCAGAACGCGGCGCTCGTCGAACAGGCGTCCGCCGCCGCGCAATCGCTCGCCGAGCAGGCCGAAACGTTGCGTCAGGCAGTCGCGATATTCCAAGTCCAGTGAGCGGCGCGAGACAAGTGCGCAATTGAGGCCTCGCGGAGCGTGAAGTTCCTTCGCGCTCTCGCAGGCGGCGGAGACGCGGTCGACCAGTTTTACTCGCCGACTTAAAAGCGCCTGCGCATTGCCCTTCGAAGTATGCTTCCGAGAAGTGCCTGCATGTGCTGGAGTGTTTGGATCCCGGATGCGGATGCCGGATGCGGACGTGCACGGTACCCGTGCCGTCGCATTGCACCGCATAAATTCAAGAGCAAGCTCAGCATTCGGCGAGCTTCGGCTTGTCGCTGGCTGAGAAGTCTGCGATGAACGACGGTTTTGACCTCAGTCTCTGACCTTTGCACTTTTCCCGGTTGAAACAATGCGGCGTCGAGCAGAGGGAGCCAATCGCGAGACGAGTCCAAAAGCAACTCCCAACGCATGCGGTATAGTGCTTCCGAGCGCGTGTCCGCCTGCCACATGGAGAGAACCTCGCATGCGATCTTCGGCTAGGCGCTTCCGCAGCGTTGCGCAGATCCCATTGGCTCGGATTCTCGTCGCTCTTCTCGCCGTCACGAGTCCACCGTCTGGTGTGGCTCAGTCCAGCAGGGACATCATCGGCGCTGCGCGTCTCGGTTCAGGCTATGCGCACGTTCTTAACTTGACCGCGACCCCAGATATCAGCTCCTCACATCTCGACATCTCAGATGATGCTGTTCCGCAATCTCTTACCGTCACCCGGATTCCATACGAGGGCAATTTGCTCACGCTTTCGGATCAAAGTAGTGTCGACTGGCGGGTTTCCGCCGGTTACTTTCGCCAAAACGGCGAATTCGTGAGCGACGCGCCGAACGGCGCGGCAGGCAGCATCACTAGCAAGTGGTCAGCCTTCAGCGCAACGGCCGGCCTGTTCCTGAAAAGCAATCTCGGCTATGGAATCACATTCGAGCCGGGAGTGGACTTCAGCGTGGCCAGGATGCTCAATGACGCCTCATATGCAGGCGCAGCCAATGGCCTGAAACCTGTCCTTGATGGGCCGCTATTCAACTGGCACGAAAACGCATGGCTGATCACTCCGAATGCTGCGCTCGAATGGTCGACGACTCTGGCACGGGCGCAGACGCTGACTGTGCGTGCACATATTGCATGGTCTTGGATCTCAAGCTTCGATGAGTCTGATCCTCTACTGCGATTTAGACAAACGGCCGGTTCATGGTCGGTCCAGTCGACCTATTCGGCGCCTACGGGTGGTCAGCTATTTGCGCGCCCGTTGAATTACGTTATCAACGCGGGTTATGGCGGATTTTTCGGACCCAACCACGACGCTCTTGGGTTTTCGACGTTGGCAAACGTCGGGGGCGGATTCGAACTTCCCCTTTCGAGAGGCAACGCACAGTCCAAACGCCTGCGGGCGGGAGCAGCCTACCTGTTTGGTCCCCAAGTCAAGGGATGGACCGTCAGTCTGGATATCACGTATTGATGTATTGATCGGTCTGGCAGATCCCACGGGGAATGTCCCCCGCTGGCCGCTGTCCATCGGGGATGGAATGACCGGTTGAATCCGTCCCCCCCGAAAGCGTCATCTATGTCGTCCGATCCTGACCGGCGGCGACGGGTTCTGAGGGTGGGTGCGCTAATGCACTCAGTTGTAGCCGCGACGCGATGCCGCCTAGGTCAACAATCCGCCAGGATGCTCACGTTAAAAGGATCCCGCCTCACCGTCGGCAATGGGCCGAAGCGCGCGCATGTGTCCGGCAGGGCTCGGCCAACAAGCCGCCATATGTAGTTACTGGTATGCGGTCATTCGAGCGGGCGCTTAGCGCCAAGATTTAGCTAAAGCTCGTCTGTCAGCCGGCGAGCCGGACCGCGTGCTGATGTCTAGCTTCCCGGGTCGAGCAAGTTTGAGGAGAAATCGCACGATTGCGCGGCCAGCCTCGCCACGGCAGCACTGAGCGAATGCGACTGTTCCGCCCGATGCATCGCGACATATCTCACCGGCGGCAGCGCGGGGCGCGTCGGCACGACGACGAGAGCGCGCCGCTCGAGCATGCGCACGAGGCATGCTCTGGGTAAGTAGCTGACGCCGAGCCCGGAAAGCGTCAGCCCGATCTGCGCAATGAGACTGTTGCTCGCCAGCACCTTCTGCAATACCACGCCCTGCTCATCCAGAAACCGGCTGTACACGTATCCCGTACCCGACAGCCCGCCTTGCAGAATTAGCGGAAACCTCGCGATCTCCGACAGCGGTATGGCACGCCTGGCCGGCGCGAGACTCGCTGCGCACATCCACGCATTCTCGACTTGGCCGACCAGCGTCGTCGCGAACGCCTGAGCCTCGTGCGTTTGCGGCACGATGATGACGTCCACTGTCGCCGCAGCCAACCGTTCGCGCAATGTCGCATTGAGATCGACTTCGGCTTCGACCTTGACCTTCGGATATTCGGCCTGGATCGCCGCGATGAGACGCGGCAGCCACGTCAGCGCCGTGAGCTCCGTCACGCCGATGCGTATCTGCCTCACCAGCGCTTCCTTCGAGCTCATGCGCTCGACGATCTGGTCGCGGCGCTCGAGCAATTCCTTCGCGTGCTCGAAGAACTCCGTGCCTTTCTCCGTGAGACGCGCACTGCGATTCGCGCGGTCGAACACGGCGACGTCGAACGCACGCTCTAGTTCCTGCACGCGTTTCGATACCGCCGACTGGCTCGTGTTCAGGCGCGTCGCGGCGGCCTCGAAGGAACCGAGCTGAACAATCCAGTACAACGCTTCCATCTGCTTAAAGGTCAGCATGAGCGGTGCGATTTGATGAAATAAAGCGATAGTTTTACATAGAAAAAAATCGCTTTTTTAGTTCTTTTTGGCCCATTACCTTTTCCATAACGAGTCCCAGCAGAGACTCGACAGGGTTCGCTCGCAAGAAGTGGCCTATCCATATCAACTGGTAAGTGTCTGGAGGATGCATGGAATCCGTTATGGAAACGCGTCAAACCGAGCGCGCGGAACGCAAGCCGCGCGTCGGCCTCGCCTGGCAAATCCTGATCGGCCTCGTGGTCGGCATTGCGGTGGGCCTGGTGCTCAACCGTTACCCGGAGTATCGCGATTCGGCCATCAACGGTTTTCTCCAGCCTGCAGGCGACATCTTCATCCGCCTGATTAAGATGGTCGTGGTGCCGATCGTCTTTACCAGCATGGTGATGGGCATTGCGGGCGTGGGCGACGGCCGTTCGCTCGGGCGCATCGGCCTGAAGACGCTGATCTACTTCGAAGTGGTCACGACGATCGCCATCGTGCTGGGCCTCGTGCTCGGCAACTTCCTGCATCCGGGCCTCGGCACCGATCTCTCGCAACTCGGTCACACCGATATCTCGCGCTATCAGCAAACGACGCAGCAGACGCAGGGCCATCACGGTTTCATGGCGCTGTTGCTGAGCATCATTCCAGACAACATCATCATGGCGATGGGCCGCGGCGATCTGCTGCCGGTGATTTTCTTCTCCGTGCTCTTCGGACTCGGCCTGCAATCCGTACCCGCCGAATATCGCAAGCCCGTGCTCGCGACATTCAAGGGCATCGGTGATGCGATGTTCAAGGTCACCGGCATGGTCATGCGTTATGCGCCCTTCGGCGTGTGCGCATTGATCGCGGTGACCGTTGCGAGCTTTGGCTTCGGTTCGCTGCTGCCGCTCATCAAGCTCGTCGCGGTGACGTATCTCGCGATCATCCTGTTCGCGGTGTTCGTGCTTGGCGTGACGGCGCGGCTCTTCGGCTTCAACATCTTCACGCTGTTCCGGGTCATCAAGGATGAACTTATCATCGCGTTCTCGACGTGCAGCTCAGCGACGGTGCTGCCACAGCTGATGAAGAAGATGGAAGACTTCGGCGTGCCCAAAAGCATTGCAACCTTCGTGGTGCCCACGGGCTACACGTTCAATCTCGACGGCGCGTCGATCTATCTCGGCATTGGCACGCTGTTCGTCGCGCAGCTCTATGGCGTGCATCTCGGCCTGCAAGAGCAGATCGTGCTCGTGCTGACGATGGTGGTCACGTCCAAAGGCGCAGCAGGCGTCCCCGGCTTCATGTTCGTGATCTTGCTGACGACGCTCGCGAGCGCGGGATTGCCGCTTGAGGGGCTCGCGTTCATCGCAGGCGTCGATCGCATCATGGACATGGGACGCACTGCGCTGAATGTTGTCGGCAATGCGCTCGCGCCACTTGTCATCGCCAAATGGGAAGGCCAGTACGACGCCGAGAAGGGCCGGGCCTATATCGAATCGCTGGGCAAGTGAGCGTCTTGAAGACAGAAATGTAAATCATGGAACGAGGAGCAAGTGAGATGAGCAGTAGTCGAGGACAGTTGTTTTCCGAATCGCTGATGGAGCAGATCAAGAGCCGATTTCATTACGTCGATCACGATGTCGATGGCCGCTCGCGGCTTTTCTTCGACAACGCGGGCGGATCGTTCAGACTGAGAGCGGCCTTGGAAGCGTTCGCCCGCATCGATGCGCTGCCGGATTGTCCCGAGCGCATCCACGAGCGCGCGCTGTATCTGCAGGAAATCCAGACCCGCGGGGAAGAAGACATTCGCCGCATCCTCAACGCGCGCGATGGCAGCGTGTATCTCTCACTGACGGCATCGGCTGCGATGTTCGAGATGGTGCGCGCGGTGATGGAGAACGTTTCAGGCACCAACGCGGTGACGACGATTCTCGAGCATCCGTCATCGTTCGATGCGATGAAGCTCTATTGCGAACGCGCCGGCAAGGCATTGCGGGTCGCGCCGAGCAACGCGGAAACGGGCGGCATCGATGCCGATGCAATCGTCTCGCTAATCGACGACCAAACCGCGCTCTTGAGCGTGATGTATGCGTCGAATATCTCGGGCGCGAAGCTGGATATCGCGGACATCGTCGAACGGGCACGTGCGCGCAAGCCGGATCTGTTCATCATTGTCGATGCGGTCCAGCATGCGCCGCACGCCGTCATCGATCTGCAGAAGACGCCTGTCGATGGCATCAACTTTGCGCCCTACAAGTTCTTCGGTTGCAGAGGAGCGGGCGTCGCGTGGTTGTCGGAACGGCTTGCGGAATTGCCGCATCATAAGCTCGATGCGAAGGAGAAGGGCGTCTGGGAACTCGGCAGTCCTGCTCCGGCGCAGTTCGCTGTGGTGAGCGCGATCGTTGACTACGTCGCCTGGATCGGTTCGCAATTCAGCGACGCCGAAGACCGGCGCGAACTGTTCGTGCAGGGCATGCAGCGAATCGAGGAGCACGAGCGCGCATTGCTTTCGCTGATGCTCGACGGCGTCGACGGACAGCGCGGCCTGCGCGCCATCGACGGTGTGCAGGTGTTCTGGGATCACGACGACCTGACGCGCCGCGATCTGATCGCCGGCATAGGCTTCGATGGCCTAGAGCCGACCGACGCGGTACGTGCTTATGAACAGCGTGGAGTGATCGTTTATGAGCGCATCGCGAAGAGTCTCTACTCGGGGCGCATGTTGAATTCCTTCGGCCTCGACGGCGCGGTGCGCATCTCTCCATTGCATTGCCACGGATCGGCTGACATCGCGCGATTCCTTGCAGTGACACGGGAAATCGCAAGGGCAAGCCGGCTCAAGTGATAGCTGTGCGGAACAGAGACGCATCGAGACTCTGTTTCTGGTGTCCGGTGCGTCTGACCGTGGGGACCGCGGGCGGCTCGATGGTCGCACGTCGGCCGCACGTCGGCCGCGGTGAGTGTCAGTCTTCGTCGCAGGAAGGGTCTGCAGCCTCAGGCCGAAGTTCGCGGGCGTCTGTTTTCTGTAAGTGGCCGTTCTGCGGTCGACTTCCAGATCACAGCCTCGTCCTGAGCGATGAACGCTATGATGACGATATGTTGCGTCCGTCGAGCTCGCCGTAGATGGCGAGCAACGGCAACTCTATCCAGCCCGGAATATCGATGTCAAGGAGCGCCAATCGGGTACAAACGGTTGCTCATCCTGGTAATCGTCGACTACGGGCAGTCAAGGGCGGTGTAACTCTGGCCTTGGCATATGGCGCGATATCCCACCGCGGTAATAAAAAATAGCGACATATGCGAGTGGAGCAAAGATCGAAGAGATACGTTAGGTGGCGAAAGCAACCTCTGTTGCGCATGTTCGTGGCATTGCCGTGATACTGCGGCAGATGGCACGAGACGCTTAGTTCCGAATCGAGGGGCACATGACTTTATCGGACTTCATCGAAGCGAACCTTGATGGGCTGATTGACGACTGGGTGCAGTACGCGCGCGCCGTCAGCCCGGGAGACAGCCATCTCACGGAAGATCAGTTGCGTGACTCGGCCCGCAGCCTGCTGAACGGAATCGCTTCGGATATGCGGGAAGCGCAGACTGCCGCGCAGCAGTTGACAAAATCACACGGCGGCCGTCCTGAGCCGGATTCAGCTTTCAACCAGATCGGGCGATTACATGCGGACGAGCGTCTGTTGCACGGCTTCGGGATAGACGCTCTTGTCGCGGAATATCGTGCGCTGCGAGCGAGCGTGCTTCAGAGATGGAAACTCACGGGAAAGCTTGACGCGGCGGCGTTTGACGAGATGATTCGCTTTAATGAGGCAATTGATCAGATGCTTGCGGAGGCCGTCCGGCAATTCGCAAAGAACGTTGAGCAAACAAGAGACCTTTTTGCCGGCATGCTTGCGCATGACTTGCGGTCGCCGGTGGGCGCGATAATGAATACGGCGCAGGTCCTGCTCCGGGACGCAAATTTGTCGTCTACTAGCGCCCGGGCGGCCGCAAACCTGCAACGCAGCTCCACGCGCGTCAAGGAGATGATTGACGATCTTTTTATCTTTACGCGCACGCGCCTCGGAGACACGCTTCCAGTGGAACCCGCTCAACAGGATGTTGGGAGCATCTGCAACAACGCAGCCGACGAAGTACGCGCTGCCTATCCCGATGCGCAGATTGATGTGCAGTTGACCGGAGAACTCACCGGTATTTTAGACGGTGCCCGCATTAACCAGTTGATCGTCAATCTGCTAAACAATGCGGTCCAGCATGGCTCCGGGGGCGTCCGCTTGGAAGCTGCCGGTGACGACGCACAGATAATTTTTTCCATCTCGAGCGGTGGTGCGCCGATACCAATAAAAGCACTCCCAACGATCTTTGATCCGTTGACGCGCGCAGATCTGTCATCGCGAGGGAACAGACGTTCGTCTGGCATGGGCCTTGGCCTGTATATCTGCCGGTGTATCGCGCGTGCCCATGACGGGTCGATTTGGGTTCAATCCGATGAGGATGCGACAGTATTCACGGTCGAGATTCCCCGGTTCCTCGCGCCACCGTCTGTCAGCTTAGCGGGTGGTTGAGCAGTTAAGCGGATGGCTGTTGTATCCGGCTAGCGGACCGTTGAAGGAAAGCGGTCAACGTCAGGACTGGGTCGCGCGTGTTAGTTCGCCGATGCCCGCGGTTCAAGTCCTACCGCGCGACGACAACGGCAGCATACTGCCAGAATGCCGACGTTTAAATCAACGGGCTCCAACGACTGCAGAGGCCGAGTCGCGCCGGTGACAGTGGCGAACGAGAGGCCATTGCACTCCGTAAAGAGACGCTCGCCGTACTGCTGGCCGAACGGTCGAAGCAGGTCGTAATCACGTGTCCGCATTTGCCTCCAAGCGATGCGCTTCCCAGGTCGGACGTCAGACTGAGATACGTTCTACGACACACAGATCAATTCGTCGACAACGAATCCACCTCGTCAATCGTCGGGGAGTGCGCTCCCGGGTGCGCGCATGCCGCAGCGCCCGCTGCGACCCGCAAACGCCAGATGCTCTCCCCACGCGCGTTGCGGAGCCGTTATCAAACTAAACAGCAGTCCACCGATCGACGCATCGCCCGCGCCGACGGTATCAGCGACGGCCACGCGGGGTGGTCTCGCCTCAGCGATGCGATCCCCGTCGATCAACGTCGCCGTCTGCGCGCCACGCGTGACGAACACGATCGCTTTCGGATTCATCGCCCGCAGTTGCGCGAGCGCGTCCGCTTCGTCGTCAGTCTTGAACAGTAGCCGCAGGTCTTCGTCCGATACCTTGATCAAGTCCGCAAGCGCGGCCATGTATCGCAGTGTCGAGTCGTAGCCATGATCCATTAGGTTGCGATAGTTGGGATCGAAGCTGATCTTCACTCCTTGCTCGCGAAGTTGGCAGGCGAGCGTCGCGAGCGTCGCGCCGATCGGCTGACGCACGAGACTGATGCAGCCGAAGTGCGCCCACTTCACATGCGACATCCAGCCTTCCGGCAGCTTCGACGGATCGAATGCGAGGTCTGCGCTGTTATCGCCCATGAAGAAGTACGCAGGCGGATGCGTCTGATGCACGACTGCCAGCAGCGGTGCGCGTTGGACGCGCTGCATGAAACGCATGTCAAGCCCAGCGGTGACGCTCGCGTTCCACAGATCGTCAGAGAAATTATCGACACCCAGCGAGCCGGCGCAGGCCGTCGGCAAGCCGAGTCGAGCAACGGCGCGTGCAACGTTCCAGCCAGCACCGCCGGGAACCGACAGCCACGTTGCATGACGTGATGCACCTACGGAGCCGGTCTCTGAATGACGTTTTTTCTGCTTAGCAGAAAAGGTGGCGAAATTCGGTCGCAGGACGCATCGAGATGCACTTATCCATTTTACGGCTTTGTCGGTGGCGTGAATCGCACGGTGCTGCTGACGCAGTTGACGAGTACTCCGTATATCGCAAATCGACCCCGCCAAAGGCCGCTTGCCGTCGAACATCTTGACCAGGCGCGGGCTTTACGCCACCAGACCTTCAGGGTTCAAGCTGGTCCGCACGAGGAGGTCATCCTTGCGGTCATGCAAGTGTCGTCGGTCACGCGGGAACACGATCGGAGTTCTCGGCGGAGTCGAGTCGCTTTCTTAGAGGCGGGAACGCTACGAGCAACAGCACGATGCCGACCAGCAGTACGATCCCAAGCCCAATTAGCCCATATTCGGCACTCCCTGTGCGGGTCTTGACCCACCCGACGAACGCGGGACTGACGAAGCCGCCGGTTCCGCCGAGACTGGTGATCATCGCGATGCCGCCCGCGGCCGAGGCGCGTGAGAGGAAGGTTTGCGGAATCGTCCAGAAGACGACGAAGCTGCCGTAGGATGCCGCCGCCGCAAGCGCGAGCAGCGCGACGCCGAGCGGTACGTTGTTGCCGACGACCGGCAGCATCGCGAAGGCGAGGGCCGTGACCGCGCCGCTGCCGGCGATGTGCCAGCGGCGCTCCATGGTACGGTCCGAATGCGATCCGACCACATAGGTGCCGAGTGCGGCCGCGACGAATACCAGCGCCGTGAGCAAGCCGATATCGAGCAGGTTGGTGACGCCCAGATCGCGAATCACGGTCGGCGCCCAGAAGCCGATGGCGTTGAACGGCATCATCACGGCGAAATACACCAGCGCCGCCAGATAGACGCGCGGGTTCGCGAGCGCGCCCCGCATTCCGTCGAGATGACCGGTGCGTTTCGTTTTCTCTTCCGCGAGCAGATCGTCTTTCACGAGCGCTTTCTCGACATCGCTGAGCCAGCGCACTTCCGAAGGCGCATCGCCCAGCGTGAGATACACGATGAGCCCGAGCAGCACCGCCGGCACGCCTTCGAGAAGAAACAGCCATTGCCATCCCGGAAGGCCGGCCACACCCGCGAGGCGCGTCATGATGAAACCCGATACCGGGCCGCCCACGATGCCGGCCACGGCTGTCGCCATCATGAAGAACGCGGTGACGCGGGCGCGCCGCGCGCTCGGAAACCAGCAGGCGAGGTAGAAGATGATGCCGGGGAAAAATCCCGCTTCCGTCACGCCGAGCAGAAGGCGCATGGCATAGAACTGCGTGGGCGTGCGCACGAACATCATGAGACTCGACACCACACCCCAAGCGACCATGATCCGCAACAGCGTGCGGCGCGCGCCGATCCGCTGCATCAGCAAATTGCTCGGCACCTCGAACAGCACGTATCCGACGAAGAACAGGCCCGCACCGAGGCCGTAGGTCGCCTCCGAGAAGCCGAGGTCATGCATGAACTGGAGCTTCGCGAAGCTGATGTTGACGCGGTCTACATAGCTCACGACATAGCAGAGAAAGAGCAAGGGGATGAGCCGGAAGAAAATCTTCCGGTACGTCCGCTCGACATCGGCGGCGGAGCGCTCGGGTGCGGCAGGGCTGTTCATGGTCGGATCGTCTCGCGAAAAAAGGCCTGGATCGGTGCAGGCGCGCCTTCTCGGGCGCGCCCTGAAGTTGGCGAGGCGTGGCCTCACTATCCGTCCATAACGGTGCTTTCGCAATACCGGGTTGCGTGAGTGGCTTCGCGAGCCGCGTCCGTCGGTTCCACGAGCGCGATAGCGCGCGCGAACGCGTCGCCCGCGCGCACGCCCTGGCCGTCGGGCAGGACGAACAGCGGATTGATGTCGAGCTCCTTGAGGCTGGTCTGCAGATCGAGCGCCATCTGCGAAAGGGCGACGATGGTTCCGGCGAGCGCGTTGATATCGCAGGCGGGTTTTCCGCGAGCGCCCGCGAGGATCGCATACGCGCGCAATTCGCGGATCATGTCATGCGCCTCGTCGTGCGTAACGGGCGCGAGGCGGAACGTGACATCCTTGAGCACTTCGGCGTAGATCCCGCCGAGGCCGCACATCACGGCCGGACCGAACGACGGGTCGTTCTCGATCCCGACGATGATCTCGACCGCGTCGCGTATTTCCTCCTGCAACAGCACGCCTTCGATGGACGCATCGGGCGCATGACGCCGCGCATTCGCGAGGATTTCGTCGCAGGCGTGGGCGAGCGTGGCCGCGTCGCGAATGCCGACGCGCACCGCGCCCGCTTCTGTCTTGTGCGCGATATCCGGTGACTGAACCTTGGCGACCATCGGAAAGCCGATCGCATGCGCGGCCTTCAGCGCCGCGTCGCGGTCGCGCACAAGCACGCTTTTGGGCATATCGACGCCATACGCGCGCAGCAGGTCCTGCGCCGCGTGCTCGGTCAGATCGCCCTGACCTTGCGCGATGAGTGGTCGGGCGTGCGGCACGTGGCGCGGCACGAGCGGCTTCGCGAGCAGCGACAGCGCGCGTGCACGCCGTGCGCGCGCAAAGGAAGACAGTGCGGCAAGCGCTCGGGCACATCGCACGGGTGTCGGGAACAGCGGCACCTGCGCCGATTCCAGCAATGCATAAGCTTCGCTCGCCATGTCGCGGCGCGCGTTCCAGGCGACCATCAGCGGCTTGGCGGTGACGGCGAAGACGCGCGCGATTGCGCTGGCCATCGCGCGCGCGACGTCGCCGCTCGCCGCCGCGGCCATGATCGCGACCGCGTCGATGTTCGGATCGTCGGCGATGATCTGCAGCGTGTCTGCGAAGATGCGTGGATCGGAGAGAATGCCGGCGGTGAGGTCGACCGGATTGTTCAGCGACGCGAACGCCGGCACGAGCGGCTTGAGGCGTTCGATCGTCTCGGGCGCGAGCGGCGGCGTCGACATGCCGTTCTGCGCGCAGACATCGGTCGCGAGGATGCCCGCGCCACCCGAAAGCGTCACCACCGCGACGCGCTCCCCGCGCGGCAGCCGCTTCATGTCGAAGGCTTTCGTGTAATCGCCGAGATCGGCCACGTCGCTCACCTCGATCACGCCGGCCTGCCGGAATGCCGTGCGATACAGCGCGGACGCGCCGCCGAGATTCGCCGTATGCGAGGCGGCCGCCCGCGCGCCGTCCGCGGTGTTGCCGACCTTCCAGGCGAGAATCGGCTTGCCGGCATCGAGCGCGCGCCGGGCGACGCCGACGAGCCGCCGGGCATCCTTCAGCCCCTCGATATAAGCGGCGATCAGTGAAGTGTCCGGATCGTCGATGCAGGCGTCGACGAGTTCGAGCAGGCTTACGTCGGCCTCGTTGCCGGTGGTGATGAAGTGCCGCAGCCCGATGCCGAGCTCATCGGCTGCGAGCAGCAGCGCGCAGCCGAAGCCGCCGCTCTGCGAGATCAGCGACAGTCCGCCGGTGCGATACGCGACGCCGAAAGGCGCGCCGAAGCCCGCGTAGACGCCGCTTCCCGTGCTCATCATGCCCTGGCAGTTCGGACCGATCAGACGCATTCCGTGCGCGCTCGCGAGCTGCGCGCACTCGCGCTGCAGCGCCGCGCCCGCCGCGCCGCTCTCCGCGAATCCCGAGCTGTACACGATGGCATACGGAATGCCGCGCTCGCCGCATTCGCGCAGCATGTGCGGCACGCGCCGCGCGGCCACGAGGATGAGCGCGAGATCCGGTGTTTCCGGCAATGCGGCGATGCTGTCATGACAGGCGACCCCCGCGATCTCCCGGTATTTCGGATTGACCGGATACAGCGCGCCGCGATAACCATGCTGCATCAGAACCCGCATGGGCTGTCCGCTGATCGATTTCGCATCGCTCGATGCGCCGACGATCGCGATCGAGCGCGGATTCACGAGCCGTCCGATCTGGAGTTTAGAAGCAGTGTTCATGATCTTCCTCATGCGGCGCGGGCGGCTTCGTCGCCGACGCGGTTTTGCGGCATCTGCGCGGCGCGGCGCAGCGTGATTTTCGCGATGTTCAACTGATGAATCTGCGTCGTGCCTTCATAGATGCGAAACGCGCGCACGTCGCGATAGAAGCGCTCCACGGCATTGCCCAATAGATAGCCGCGACCGCCGAGCATCTGCACCGCGCGGTCCGCGACGCGGCCGCACATTTCCGATGCGAACATCTTGCACATCGACGCTTCCATCGCGACGTCCTCGCCGGCGTCGCGCTTGCGCGCGGCGGCTAGGATCATCGAGCGGGCGGCGAATATGTCCGTCTGCGATTCGGCGATGAGTGCCTGGACGAGCTGGAACTCCGCGACCGGCCTGCCGAACTGCTCGCGCTGCAGCGTGTAGGCCACGGCCTCTTCGAGCATGCGAATGGCCGGTCCCGTGCAAAGCGCCGCGAGGTGAATGCGTTGCTTGTTCAGGACCTTCATGGCCGTGCGAAACCCTTGCCCCTCGACGCCGCCGATGAGATTCGCGGCCGGCACGCGGCAGCCCCGCAGATGGACGTCGCCGACCGGCGATCCCGCCTGTCCCATCTTTTCATAGGGCGCGCTCGTGGCAATGCCCGGCATCGAGCGCTCGACGAGAAACGCCGAAATGCCGGACGCGCCCGGCTTCGACGGGTCCGTGCGCGCCATGACGGTGAACAGGTCGGCGATGGGTGCATTGGTGATGAAGCACTTGTCGCCGTCGAGGATGTAGTCGTCGCCTTCCCGATGCGCAAGCGTCGAGAGGGCGGTGGCATCGGAGCCCGCGTCGGGTTCGGTGAGCGCGAATGCGCCCGTCAGCGCGCCCGACGCGAGGCCGGGGAGATAGCGGCGCTTCTGCTCGGGCGTGCCATCGGCGACGAGCGCTTCCGAGCCGATGCCCGTGTTCGTGCCGACCCGCGCACGAAATGCGACCGATGCCTGCGAGAGTGCCATCGCGCCGCGCACGAGCTGCTCCGTCGTGAGGCCCGCGCCGCCGTATTCGCGCGGGATGCTCCAGCCGAAATAGCCGAGCTTGCGCATGCGCTCGACGAGATCGGGCGGCACTTCATCCGTCCTCTCGACCTCGTTCTCGCGCGGGATCGCCTCTCCGCGGACGAATCGTGCGACTCCTGTAAGCATGGCATCGAATGCCGGATTGGTCTGCGTCATTCCTGTCTCCGCCTGATGAATCGATCAGTGAAGAGACTATCGGTTACGCCGGCGACGATGAGTGTGCTTGTTCGACTCTGCCGAACAGCGTTTGGATATGCGGAACGCTTTCGGCAAAATGATCGGGAGAGTGAGGAGAAACCCGATGAAAACAGGCCATCGCGCTGAACTTGATCCGCCCGCGAGCGACTATGCCGATTCCAAGGTGCGCTACGTGCCGGAAGAATTCGAAGGCGACCGCCAGTTCGCTACGACGCTCGCGCGCGGGCTCGACATCCTGCAATGCTTCACCCCGCGCGAATCGCAGCTGGGCAACGCGGAACTGGCGGCGCGCACCGGTATGACCAAGGCGACAATTTCGCGCTTCACCTACACGCTGACGCGGCTGGGCTATCTGCGCGTGAATCGGCTCAACAACAAGTTCCAGCTGGGCTCGGCGGTGCTGTCGCTCGGCTATCCGCTGCTCGCGAGCTTGACGGTCCGGCAGATCGCGCGGCCGTCCATGCGCGAGCTGGCCGATCAGGTGCGCGGCTCGGTGTCGCTGGGCATGCGCGACCGGCTGAACGTGGTCTATCTGGAAAGCAGCCGCAGCGCGACACCGCTCGGACTCCCCGCTGACATCGGTCTGAGTTATCCGATCGTGCGCACGGCGATGGGCCGGGCGCTGCTCGCGGCCATGCCGCGCGAACGGCGTGAGGCGGTGCTCAATGAGATCTCCGTCAAGACCCCCGACGACTGGGAGACTTTCCGTGAGCGCGTGATGAGCGCCATCGACTCCTTCCACACCCATGGCTTTTGTGCTTCGTTCGGCGACCTGCGCCGCGAGGTGCATGCCGTCGCCGTGCCGATGAAGCCCGCCGCGGACGGCGAGATTCTGGTCTTCAATTGCGGCGTGCCTTCGTATCTCTTGAGAGAAGGACAACTCGAGGGCGAGATCGGGCCAAGGCTTCTCGCCATGGTGCGTGCGCTCGAAGGCGCGATGGGCATCGTCTGAATGCGCGCCGCTATCGGGCCGGCGAAAACCACTTGCCGTAGATCCGTTCGTAGGTGCCGTCTTCGATCATCGCGAGAAGGGCCTCGTTGATGGGCTTGCGCAACGCGCTTGCGTTCGCAACGGCAATGCCATATTTCTGCGCACTGAATACCGGTCCAACCACGGCTAGCACGCCGTCGCCGCGCTTCGCGGCCCAGTACTGTAGCGTCGGCGCGTCGTAGACGATCGCCTGTACTTCACCACGGGCGAGCATTCGGATTCCGTCCGCGGCGCTGTTGACATCGACGGAGGCCAGGCCGCGTCGGGCGAGATAGTCGGCGGCGGTGGTGCCGGGCACCGTGCCGATCGTCTTGCCGGGCAGGTCGTCGGGGCCGCGAATGTTCGACTGGAGCCGCGCCACTGTCTGCGACGACGTGACGGTCGCCGTCAGTTGAGCAATCAGCACGACGCCGATCAGCCACATGGCGGGTACGAGCACGCGCCTCCAGAAGCCGGGCGCTTCCCGTTCGCCGTGTTCGCCCGTTGCGATGATCAGCATCGTCACCCACAGGCCTTCGCCGATCGCACGCAGATAGGGCTTTTGGAATTGCTTGTTGTGCCGGCGTTCGATAAGCCAGACGAGATTCGCCAGCAGGAACACGATCGCAACGGCTACACACACGAGTTGGGCGATGGCCCGCCACGGAATCGACCAGAAAGCGTCCATCCAGGTAACTGATCGCCAGGATCATCGAGGCTTTGAACATCAAAGTCCCACCGCTAATTCTTGGCGCCGACCTCTTAGACTTTACATAAGCCTAAGACCAATTTTTTGAGATAAAGCTATCCAGTCGCTGCGCTCACGCCTAGTTGACGGCGTCCTCGAATCTCTTCCCCGCCGTGAAATTGACCGTCTTGGCGGCGGCAATTCCAACGTTTCGCCCGTTTGTGGATTTGGCCCGTGCGTGTTCATAGCGCACCAGGGTGCCGCGCGCCGGCTTGCGTTTGAGTTTCGTCCGACGAGGCGGAGCAGACATTTCATGACAGGCTGACATGCGATGCTGCGACTATGCCTGTCGTCACACAAGCGCAAATATTTTTGTCCCTTCACGCCAGAATCTCGACCATGCACCGCATTGCGGTCCGTCACTCGCCGATTCACGATCGTGGTGTCTTCGCCGCCGCGACGATCTCCGCGCGTGATCGGAGCATCGAATACAAAGTTGAGTTCACCTCGCCGAAAGAGGCACAGCGCCGGCATCAGCGGTCCGCCATGGAATACGGACATACCTTCTTTCTCAACCTCGACGACGGACGCATGATCGATGGCGAGCAAGGCGGCAACTCCGCGCGCTGGATCAATCACAGCTGGGCACCCAACTGTAAAGCCGAAAAGGTGGGTGACCGGATTTTCATCCGGGCGACACGCAGGATTGAAGAGGGCGCCAAAATCTTCATCGACTGCGTTACATGAACACGCCTTCGTATCTCCGCAAGGGGAGGTGAGTTATGATTGGGTGCGTTTTTCACCGTAGAAATACTCACCATGAATATTGACCCTGGCTGGTTCGGCCAAATTGAGCGTGAGTGGAAGATGTTGCGGCAGGGCGACCCGTCGCTCAACCCAGAGAAATTCTTTCGCCACGTCCTCTCGGCGAACAAGGCGGGCTTCTTGTCCGCCGAAAGCCTCGCCGCCGTCGCCAACGGCCCTGCTCACCAGCGCCCTCCATGGGGCACCGCTCCTCGGGCGGCGGCTCCTCGAGCGAGTGGGCGTTAATCGGCACCCGACCTTGCGCCTGGCGCTCGCCGTCTGGCTTGTCACGCCGTCGGGCGGAGGCACGGACTTCGAAACTGGCAACGCAATACTTGAAGACGTGATGAAGGATGACTCGGCCGAAGGGCGTTTGCGCGGATTGGCGGCGGCCGCACTGGCGGACAGTGCGCGGCTCGGTCGCGGCATGCCGGTCGATGTCAAGAAGGCGGTCACGCTATACGACCGCGCCATTGAACTGGGCCACAAGGCCGCGGCACGCAACCTTGGGCTGTACTGGGAGGGAGAGTGGGGTGCGGAGTCGTCAAACGAAGTGCTGCCCGACAACGCTCGCGCGATTCAGACGTACAAGCGGGGCGGAACGGACCCGCGCTGTCAGCTGCGGATGTCGCACCCGCGCGAAACCGCGCAGTGAAAGGAAAGCGGCCGCTTCGCGGTAATGACCAGCGGCTCGTTCGAAAGCCGAGATAGTTAAACTTCGCAACGAGTGCTGCTCCGGATCCAACTCATCTCAATTTGTCTATCTATTGATAGATTAGGGGGATTGAGGACCCGGCGCCGAAGTATGTGCGCGATCGTTTGCCGTCCCCGGAGCAATTGCGCGAATGCTTTCGTACCGAGCCCTTCGCCGAGGGGGGAGATGCACAGGTGTTTCGAGCCGCCTATGTCCCTGAGAGCGTGCTGCCCCAACACGTTAAGCGCGCATACCGCTTTGGGCCACCGTCCGAATTGATAGCGAAAGACGGCACGATGCCGTTTTGGTGGTTATACGCGGCGCACAACGTGGAAACGTGCATTTGGGAAGCGCAGTTCTGTAAAAACGACGTCCGGCGACCCGGGACGTTTTATATGGACCCGTACGCGGTGGAGCACGGGATTATTGCCGAGCTGCGGTTTTCCCGCCCCCTTCGGCTGTGGAACTTCAATGGTTCGGTCTCAAGCCGTCTCGGCATTTTCGACGAGCTCTCGAGTCCTGACTATGAGTGGTGTCAATGGTTCGGCACCTACCTGGATCACGCGATAGTAGGGGTCGACGAAGCAATCCGACCAGATGGATTCGTTTACCCGTCACGACGACACAGAGGCTTTACCGCAATCGCGGTATCGTCTCGCGCTCTGCCTAGGCTACGATGTAAGACTGATTTCCGAGGTGTTCCGGAGCGCACGGCGGACACCATGCCTGCGCAGAGCCCGATTGCAGCCGACGGCTCATCGATGAATATTGAACAAACGCAGCAGTTCTTCGCGCAGATCGGAAATATCGAGCACGTGCTGCGCGCGCGTCACCGCGACATAAAGAAGTCGCATCTCGTCTTCGTCCAACGAGAGTCGACCATTGACGAGCATGAAGCGGAAATCATTCACGAGTCTGACTCGCTTCCATTCGAGCCCTTTGGCGCGGTGAACTGTCGAGATAACGTAATCGGCTTCGCGTTCGGGTGTCACCCGCGGCGCGAGCGCGCGGAGATAATCGGTGCCGCGCGCGTCAATAATTTGGACAATCGGCAGCAGGTCTTGTCCGGCCGCGCTGCGCGCGAATGACTGGACCTCCTTCCAGCTTTCGAACAGCGCAAAGGTCAACGGGCGGAAGGCGCGTCGACCAGCGAGCAATTGATCGGCGCCGTCCGCGAACGCAACGATCTCGCTGGGGTTCATGCGAATGGCCGGCCGATGACCCATTTCGAGACCCGCCGCCAATTGCCAGATGGCCGTCGCGTTCTTCCGGCACAGGATGGCATCGACCGGCGGCGAGATCGCGGGGTCTTCTACCATGATCGAGCCGATGCCCGATTGGCCACGAATCGGCGTCGGTTCCCCAAGGAGCGCAAGTACGCGGCTCGCGAGCGCGGCGAGCGTCTGTCCAAAGCGGAAGGATTCAGTAAGTGGTCTTTCCGGCGCGTCAATCTGCGCCATCGCATTGACCGCACCCCGCCATTCATAGATCTGCTGGTAAGGGTCTCCTACGTAAATGATCTGGGCGTGACGCTGTTGGCCGAGCACGGAGAGCATGACACCATCGCTGTCCTGCGCCTCATCGAAGAGGATGAAATCGGCGTTGATGCTCGGATCTTGCTGCGCCCAGACCTTCAGATAAACATCCGGCAAGATGGCACTGCGCCCGCGTGGGTGAACGCTTTCGTGCCACAGGCGCTCAACACCCGGAAGCAAGTTTTCGCGCAGCCAATCGGCAGCCGTTTCATGCACCTTCTCGTCGACCGGAATGTGGTATGAGCGTGGCGTCGCATCCGGTGAGCGACAAAACCGACCCAAGCCGTCGACGATCATTCTTCCGATTTCGAAAGGCGTGATCTCGACATCTTTGCCGGTGATGGTTGGAACCTCGATCGCGCCGTATCCATACCGGGCGGACAATTCGTGGAGAGGCTCCGCAGGAAGATTCACGCGAGCGGTCAATGTTGATGGCACGGCCGCGTACGCGAGCGAATGCACGGTGCGCGCGTTGACGTTGGGCGGAAATCCGCGGCGCGCCGACTCCGCGATCTCTCGATTGAACGCAAGGTAAGCGCCGCGCCTGCCCGCGAGTAGATGGGCGACCAATCGCAATGTCGAGGTCTTTCCGGCCCCGGCATAAGCCTTGACTTTAAGATCGCCGCCGCCGAGCGCTGCTTCTACGACCGCGTCTTGTTCAGCTGTGGGTTTGAAGGAGGAGGGCATGGTGGCCAGGACAAAGGTGCGGTCACGAGTCTACCGGAGTCGCGCCCAACCCGAGCCGTAACGGCAACGAGTTCATGAAGTTCTTTGAAGGCCTTAACGTCTCGTCAACGACTCGACCTTGTGATGCGGCAGCGGTGGCATTGCGGTCGCCCAGTTGGTCAGTCGCCTACAAATAGTCAAGTGCGGCGGCGCCAACCTTGACTTCAAATCGGCGCAAATATGCTTAAAGGACCGAATCAGAGAGTTCTTGCATGAAGGCGAATGACCGAAAACAAAGTCGTAAAATCAGTGAAACACCGCTCTATGGTCGCAAGCACACGTCGCACGAAGCTGATCGCGAGTTGGACCATCTAAGAAAAATTCTGGGAATCTTGATCGCAGAGCAGGATGGCTCGTTCCCGCTCGGCCCTGCGTACTGGTTTGCGCGTCTTCGAGAACTTCGCCTTGGCTATGCGCTGCTACCCCCTCAACTGGCTCAGATTTCAGCGCTTGAACGCTCCGTTGAGGCACTTGCGGAGCGAGACAATCAAAATATCGCGCGATCCAAGCGGCGCTTTGCCTGAAGGTTCGGGATCGGATACACCAGCCGCCCGTTAAGCGAAGGCCGCGCTGGTGTATTCCGCGTTCGACCATTTGAACGTAATCGGAATTTTTGCGTGCTTTGGATTTGGCGACCGAGGCCGCGGCGCGCCGCCAAGGTGCGTTCAGAACGTGTATGTTGTGGCCCCCGTGACGGTGGATGCCCTAACGACGGGCGTCGGCCATGGCCCGCGACGCCAGTCCGGCATCAGTATCAAAGCTAAACGCCGATGCGCAGGTTCACCTCGCCGTGGGCGGCCAGACCGACGATCCGCCTCCTGACATCACGGCAGTGCGTGTCGTTCGATACCGCTCTCGCCGCACGACCGCCTCTTGCTTTCGGTAAGATGGCGGTCAGTTGGGAACAACAAGAGGCAATGACTAAGCAGGAATGCTCGACGCAGTGGCGTCACAAACTGGCAACAGCAAAGCCGCTTTCGAAGAGTGGCGCTCACCGCAGTGCTGGCGAAGTCACGAAGGAGTTCGGCGCTGAACGCGTTACGCGAGCCGATGCGGCGCGGGGCGTTGTCGAGGTACGATGCTGGCGCGCTGAGCTGAACACATAGCCGCTAACCTCAACAGCCGCGATGCACGAAACGTCGTACGGTTTGCGGATCATTTGCGCGGGAGGAGCGCCGGTCCCTCATCCAATTTTCGTCGGTATCCGCATTGCGTCAGCAACATTCAAGTTCTTTCAATGCAGTTCTCGTCGTGGTGAAGTCGGCATGCCTGCACATAAATGGACCTTCGCTTCCCGCTTCAGGCGCTGCGCCTTTGGGTGGAAATCGGCGCTGCCGATCCAGCGCATCAAAGAAGCGATTTCTGAAATCCGTTCTGCCGCGCGCATCGATCCGGTGCTGGGCGCAGAGGGCGCAGTCCTGCTGCTCGAAAAATTGTCGCCCGCGCTTGAGCAGGTGGACAGTTCCTCGGGCGCTTTGGGGAGCGCCGTCAATCGCGCAATCGATGCGCTGGTGCCGGTGATCGCCGCGGCCGACGTGCCGCGGGCGGTG
>Ga0160464_100609_pt1 | contig 23089 bp, 20 predicted proteins | sample HID1971I_E11MG_FD_108275 | JGI IMG/M metagenome (GOLD analysis project Ga0160464, IMG submission 108275) | Enriched millipede-associated microbial communities from UW Madison campus, WI, USA - HID1971I_E11 MG | ecosystem: Host-associated > Arthropoda: Insects > Digestive system > Unclassified ... | reverse complement strand
CTCGCCAATCTTCACGCTCACGAGCCAGGGTGGTGGCCTCAATAGCGCTTTGCATACGCCCTGATTGAGCGTCCGTCAGCGGGCCGCTTTGGGCTATGGCCTGCAATTCAAGGGTGCGGCGGACTACGAAGAGGTCACGCAGTTCTGCCCGCTCCAGGCGCCGAACCATTACGCCCTTATTGCGGACGTAGCGAGTAAGGCCCTCTTGGCCCAGACGATGCAGCGCCTCACGAATTGTGTTGCGCGAGGCGCTGTACCCGTTGACAAGATCCTTCTCGATTAATGGCATACCTGGCAATAACCGCCCACCGATGATGTCGGTGCGTAGTTCCAGGGCGATTTGGTCGGCTAAAGACAGACTGGGTGTCATCACTACCTCAGGATTGTTGAACAATCATTGGGGTAGATGTAATCACGTTTCATGCCAATAGCGCTTAAGAGTCTAAAGGCGCAGGCCTCCTACGAAGAAAAGGCCGGTCATTGACCGGCCTTCTGAGCTACTTCACATCCTCAATTGATAACCAACCTGTCGCGATTCTTCTCCAGCAGTGCCTTGCCGATGCCCTTCACTTCCAGTAACTCATCCACCGCCGTAAACGGACCGTTGCTTTCACGATAAGCCACGATTGCCTTCGCCTTGGAAGCCCCAATACCGAAAAGATCACGGCGCAGGGTTTCGGAGTCGGCGGCGTTGAGGTTGACCTTGGTGGATTGCTCGGTTTGTGTCATTTGCACAGAAATGGGGGATGGTGCTTCTGGTTTAGCGGAGGGAGCAGCAGTGGCAGCAACCGAAATGCTGGTGAGGAAAGCGAAGAACAGGGAAGAAACATACGTGTTGTACATTGATGAAGCTCCTTAACATCGTTGATGTGAAAGCAGCTATTCCAAAGCTGCTTTATCAATCTAGGCGATGTTTGAAAACTTTCAAAAATGAGAGCGTTACAATGTGTGATCGGCGTAGTGTCAGGGCAACGTTTTGAACGTTTGACATCAAGCGCCTCCCCAATACATATAGGCCGATCGTAGGCCCATTACTATACCCGGGGCCAGAAGCAAGAGAAGCAACGCACGTGAGGTCCCCTTGGCGGCGTTTAGAAAAACTAAATAAATAAAAGGTATAATTATAAACGCAGGCTGCATGATCCTCATAAGATCTTGGTGAGAGTTAATAGATGTAACCGATAACCCCAAGAAAAATAGGGCCATGCAGAACATCCTATTCAGCATGGCATTCTCAACACTTGAAAAATATAGATTAAAAAATTTTCGCCAGGCTGATAAAACTATCAAAGCCAATACAAACAAGAACACATACGCATAAACAAACAATCCGGCATTGGTCTCGCTCTCCCAATTGCCGTCACCTGAAACAACTACTTGCTTTAAATACCCAACAACCAAAGACCCCATCAATCCGACAAGTAACGAAATTGCATACTTTGTAGGAGTTGAAAGCCTAGGGAAGCGATCAATAAAAATAAATATGGAAAAAACTACCACCGCCAAAATGCCACTGGAGTAATGAAATAAAATTGACAGGGCTACGAATAATACCGCAACAATAAATCGAGAACTCAACATTCCCAGAAATAGCAATGTAAATGCCATGTGAGACCTCCATACCCATAGCACAGAAGCGTAGGAGGGGTACCACAACGAATATATTAAGACTGACAGAAGGACGAAAAACGCAGCTTGAAGGGCGTTTTTTTCAATCTTGCGTGCGGCGCAAAAAACAAATAACATCAAGAATGCAAATACTAAAGACATCGAAGCAAATGCAAAAGACTGCAGATCAACAATAATCGAGTTGAAAACAGTATAGACCGAAAGGTATATACCCAACTCCAACTTACCTGTTTCCTCCGTCAAGGTGGTGGCGAAACCCAGCACATCTTCTGAAAGCAACTCATTGTAGAAAAAATAATAAGCCCTGGCATCAGTAATGGTTTCATTATCATTTACGATAACTGAAAACAAATAAGCACAGCCCATCATGAGCATGAATGAGAGAAGCAACATGACAAACGCGGCGAGCGTGGTTTTCCGCACACTTAACATAACTACCACTTAAGAAAAATATGGATTATACCTTGGTAAAAGCGTATTTCTTTATAGGCACCAAGCGTACACGACAACTTCAAAAAATTACCCAGCGCTTCTTTCTTTCTAACGCTAGCAATATTTCTAAAACGTGTACATTCAAGTGCTGTGATCGCTGACGTATATTCCGGGCACTCACGGTAATCCTGCAGAATTTTCATTTGGTGCTCATACATCAAATCTAGCTGCTTGAGGGTGTTCTCGGCGTGCTGCCGATATTCCGCAACCAACTCAGGAAGCGCTTGCAGATACCCGTTCGAAGCACTCGTCAACTTCAACCACATATCCCAATCCTCAACACGCGTATTGGTATTGAAACCGCCTACGCTGCGCAAGGTATCAAGCCTGAGCATGCCTGCGGCTGCCGGCACCTGCGCTTTAAGCATGATAACGTCACGGAAACTATACCTTCCAGACCCGATACGCGTGCTAGTACGGCGACTCTCATCGTCTATCAGGTAAATCGAACCAAACGCAGCTACGCAGTCTGGCTGACTTTCTAGATATTGAATCAGAAACTCAGTTTTTTCAGGCAGGATGCAGTCATCCGACGCCAATGCTGAAAAATACTTTCCCTGGGACCATTCAAGAGCCGTATTTAGAGTTGTTGATAACCCTTGATTTTCTTGAGCTATATAGGTGAATCTTACAAATCGTTGCTCACAAAGCGGCAAAAGATCTTGAATGAAGCTTCTTGATAAGTCAGAAGACCCATCATCGATGATGATCAGCTCAATATTTGCATAGCTCTGATTTATGACACTTCTAATGCTTCTTTCTACAAATTTCTGATGATTATAAACAGGAATACACATACTAACCAACGGTCCAGCGCTTTCCTTTTCAAGCAACATGCGAAACTCCCAAATACCGTTCAAATACGAAGCAATACATCACAATCAAATAAATTAAATAATTCACTGCGTGCGCGATGGCAACGCCTTCAAAACCAAATACATTGAGAAAAAAAATAGTGAGCAGATAGAAACTTAGCGAAAAGACAATCTCTGTAATTACGTAAAGCTTCACCAGGGGCTTGCTTAACATGATATAAGCCAGCAACCAACCGCAAGTTTTAAACAAGTCCCCTACCAACTGCCAAAAAAATAAATCACGCATTGGAGTAAATTTTTCGGTAAACAGCAGAGCGATGATAAGATCACGCAATACAAAAACGACTAGGCCACCTAATATTACTAGAGGAACGAGTAACTTAAGGCCAGAAAGCACTTCTCGCTTTAGTATAGCCTTGTTATTTTCAGCTGAAAGTCGCGGCAGGAAATAAACACTCAAGGTCGTGGTAATCAGTAAAAGATAAGCAGCGCTCAATCGCCACATCGCCTCCCAATACCCCGCTTCCACCCAACTCAAATTTTCTCCCAAATAGTTACGCACCAGAATATGGCTGATCGGTACGCATAAGGCAGACGTCAACGCCATTAGCGTGTATTTAGCTAAATTCGCAGAGGTAGCATAATCAACTTTGCCAAACAGAAACTTAAATTTGAACCATGTCAAGCGGAAGCAAAATATTAAAGTAGCCAAGAAGCTCAGCGATTGATAAATGGCCAACCCAACCAGCGCACCATACAAGCCAAGCTTCATTGCAAGCAGCGCTGTTACAATGAGCGAGAATAGGCTACCTGATATATTCGCTAAAACGTATCTGACTATTTCCCGTTTGCCGTTCAATATAGCTAGCAATAAGGAGTTTAACGAAAAAAACACCAAGGCTAATGAAAACCACACAAATACACCGGCAAAGCTGGCATCTTTGAGAAACCAAAGTGCCAGCTCTTCCGAGAAGATCAGAATCAAAATACTCAGAAAAATCGAAGCGCTGACGGAGATCGTGCCTGCGGTACGCCAAACAACTCTCTGTTTTTCTGAATCCGATTCATATTCAGCAGTGTATTTAGTAACTCCTGTATTAATAGCGCCACTTGCGAATGTCGTTATCATTTGGACAGCATTTTGAAACTGCCCAACCGCCGCATACCCAGCAGGACCGACGTAAACTGCAAGTACTTTATTAATACCCAGCAGCGCTATCATCTTGATAAGTACCGCAACGCCATTCAGCAAACTGGTTCGTATAAGGTTCATTTCATCGATCGCTGAAGGAAAAGCTGTTACACGCTTCGATAACAGCGTTGACGTCAGCCATTGTCATTGTCGGGCCGATAGGCAGGCTCAGGACCTGCTGATGAATCAACTCAGAGACTGGAAAACTTTTCTCGTTCAACTGAGGGTAAGCGCTCTGTTTGTGTGGCGGAATAGGATAGTGAATTAAGGTCTGCACACCACACGCGGTCAAATGCTGCTGCAGCTCATTACGCTTATTGCTCCGAATGACGAATAAATGCCATACATGCGAATCGAAAACCTCAGCATCGACAGACGCCGATAACGGCAATTCAATATGAGGGTTCTTAATATTCTTCAAATAAGTATTTGCAATGGCCTTACGTTTTTGCGTGTGCTGATCAAGATAGCGGAGTTTCACGCCTAGCATCGCCGCCTGTATTTCATCCAACCGACTGTTAACGCCCTGATACAAATTTTTATAACGCTCATGAGAACCGTAATTGCGTAAAGCTCGTAACGTGTCTACCAGTTCAGCATCATTGCTGGTAATCGCACCACCATCACCAAGCGCTCCCAGGTTCTTCCCAGGATAGAAGCTAAAACCCGATGCATTACCCCAATTTCCAGCCTTGCGCCCTTGAATACTTGCACCATGAGCTTGTGCAGAGTCTTCAAGGAGCAATAAATCATGCTCTTGGGCAATGGTAAGAATCGCCGGCATATCAGCCAGCTGTCCATATAAATGAACGGCAATAATCGCTTTGGTTTTTGGAGTAATAGACTTCAAAATATGCTCGGGGCATAGGTTGAATGTCTGAGGGTTCGGCTCAACCAATACCGGAACTAGACGATTTTCTGTAATAGCCAAAATACTAGCAATATAGGTATTAGCCGGGACAAGGACTTCATCACCCTCTTTCAGCTTACCCAGCTCTTTCCACGCGCGCAGGGTCAGGATCAGTGCATCGAGACCGTTTGCTACCCCAACACAATATTTAGTACCACAGTAATCCGCAAAGGCCGACTCGAAGTCTTGCAACTCGTTACCGGCAATGTACCAGCCGGAGTCGATAACTCGCTTACAAGCCGCGAGTAGCTCCCCACTCATTTCGGAATTCACAGACTTCAAATCGAGAAAAGTGATCATTTATAACTCCATTCGGTAGAAATCATGCACAACGGCTCGCGCACCAAAACCTTCTTTTTGCGAAACAAGCCCTTCATTGAGCACCTGGCCGCCATCTTCCGTAGAAATACCGAAGCTGAAATATTGTCGGTTACCGTACACATCGCTGATTAAATTATTCAAAACAAAATCCAAAGCACCTACTTGCCTGCCCGCATCACTGGCTGCCAAATATTGCGTATGCACGATGTGTCCAAAATCAAAAACCATCGCAGCAGCCAACAGTTGACCTTCCAGCACAGCACCGAAGACCTTTATATTCTCTGGGAAGCGTGACATTAAAAGTTCAATTTCGGACAGCGAATGAACAGGCTTAGAGTCGAAGCGTTCCAATACTTTAGACAGAAGCGCATGAAAATCGGCAGTGCTTACCGAAGAACTGAACGTGACAGCATTTTTCTCGGCTTTCTTTATGACACACTTTCTAGAGTCAGAGAGCTTAGGCGCCCGAGCAATCTCTATCACTGACGAAACATCACGACGAAACAACTTCGCATTATTCCTGAACAACGCGTAAAGATCCTCTTCTGCGGGATAGCGCGTAAATACAGAGGGGATACACTTGTATACCAGATCCACGGCACCGAGATCTTTATAGTGTGCCTTTAATGCATCAAATATATCCAGCATTGCTTTGCAACCAACATCTTTCAGAAAAATAATACCGGCGTAGGTCAGGCCAGAGTGACTGAAAATAGTCGTATCAATAATATTTGCTGGAAAAATCGCAACCACACGATTTTTCTTATAGATCAACACCGACACATCATTGAAACGAGCTTCATGATAGCGAAAGTACTGAGTCAAGTGGATAAAGTTACCATTCTTTGAATGCTCAACTACGTAATCCCAATCTTTACTCAGAGAGGCATCGTATCTCTTCAGTTCATACATCTGGCTTATTGCCTATATTGATTTCCATTACACATAGCCCATCCAAATGACCGGCCATTTCAAACCCTACTTTCTGATAAAGCTTTATCGCGCGAATATTATTAGGGCTAACCTTGAGAAATACGGATGACACACCGATGGAAAGCGCAAAGGCAAAGATCTCCGTTATTATCGATTGCCCGAGACCTTTCCCCCATAATTCTTTTTCGCCAAGATAACCCCAGTACTCGGCACGCTGATCGGTAATGTTCTTTAAACCTGCTGCGCCCACTTTTCGACCGGAATACTCTAAACCGAAGATCCGATAGTCATCCCTATCTACCAGTGAATTGAAAAAACCAATTTGCTGTTCATCCGTGAAGCTGGGCGTTTGCGTTAACTCTTTGATTTCAGGATCACGAAGCCACTTCCCGCTTAAAGCGAGATACTCTTCATTATAAGCGACCAATTTGATCATGGCCTTATTCACTTATCAACTTACAAAATTCTGTATAATCTCTAATATAATCACTTTCTTCATAAGGCTCACTAGCGAGAACCAGGAGTACGCAATTTTCGCTAAAATCGTGCATTTCTCGCCAAGTAAGACCCTCAATTAAAATCCCCTTGGTGGGGCAATCGAGGACAACCTCTTCCCTGCTACGGCCATCGTCCAGTACCATCCTGCACTGACCAGCCATGCAAATTGCTACTTGCTTAAGGTTATGGTGCGCGTGGAAGCCACGACTGACACCTTCGCTGGTATGGTAAATATAGTAGACCCGCTTAATTTCGAAAGGGATCAACTTCCCTTGTTCAATAGAAACCAAGCTACCTCGGTGGTCACCAAGTTTTTGAAATTCAATCCACTTAACTAGACTCACGCTGCCCCTCCATGCCATATCAGTGATAACGTAGTACACGTACTTCAGGTCCAACGCCGCGCTAAGCTTTACGTTACTTCTACTGATTGACCTATTGCTTGCCGGTCAAGCTCTGCAGTCGAACATGCTTATTGCCAGACAACAGCGCCCTGTCGGTCGTAGATCTATTCGATCATGACCGTCCTGCCTCGGCAAGAACCATAGGCTACCGGGAGGCTCAGACCTCATCCACTGGCCAACGTGCAGAAAACCTGAAAGCACTAATGTAGCCCCCTCGCCGCCCCCTGCTTGGAGCCCTCGCTCTAGCCTGGAAAGACCAAGCTTCCTTGCTGAACATACAGATAGCGGGTAAAAAACTGAGATTACTTTTTTGGACAGCGATTCTATCACTTGGATGGCAGCAAGACATCCCTGGCTGGAGCACTTTCTTATGCCCCAATCCTGAACGCCGACGATTCGCTTTACTGCAGGGGCTGCTCAAGGCAATGCTGCTCTTGCAGGTGTCCGCCCTACGACTGCCAAAAAACACTCAAGAGACACAAAAAAACCCGCCGTAGCGGGTTCTATTTCTATTTCAATGTCATCCCTGACAGTGCTTGAGAGCCGTAAAACTTCAGCTCACCGTCCTGCCACCACGCTGCAAAATTTTCACCAATACCTCCTGGTTCAACCGCCTGGGTGGTATCTACAGCAAAAGGTTGACCTTGACTCGATACGGAAGGCAAAGACAGAAAGCCCATAATGACGCAGCCTTTTGGAGAAATACCCGGCGCAGCATTGCGTCGCTCGAGTACCACAGACCCCAGCGACCAATCACCAGTCTGTTCAACGAATACGTTTTTAACGCGAACGTAGTCAACATCCGTGATCAGTACGGCCGAGTCTCCACAATCACCGTAAACGCCGTCAATTTCGACGTCATAGCTGCCGACGCCAAAAATATCCACTAGTTGACCCGTTACATTATCGCCAACGTTGTCAATGAATTTGTTGTTACCGTAGGACGTGACAAGCTCATAGCAGTCTTCTGGTGCGCCATCCACCCAGCACTCTTTGATTGTCAGACCAGACGTCTCCCAAAATTCGCAGACTTCATTTCCTGCACTTTCCGAACCCTCGGTTTTCTGAAAGAAGCACCGCAACACCGTTACATCCGTCGTCCGGCGCCATTCAAAAAGGCGACGGTCCGCGACGTTACCCTCGAACGCGCAATGTTCAAATATGCATTTATCCGCGCCGTTACCGTACACAGCAGTTTGCGTTACTCCCGGAGTATAGGTAAAGCGCACATTTTTGAAGTGGCTGTTTTTGATCATATTAGGCAGTTGGCTGTAAATGTTACCGCCGGGCTTCATATAGTTGAGATCACCAATGCCAACTGCACAGCCGGAAATCAAGGTATCCCGCACAGCGACGTATTCGATCGTCCAGCCGTTACCGACATGCCAGTGAAAATGGCTGGATGTAAATGCACAACGATCAACTTCAACCTTAAACTCGCCCGCCCCGTAAGCATAGAAAACACCATTGGTTGAGGAGTTCTTCGCATTACCCGACACGACGCAGTCCGTCAGCTTGACATTCTTTCCTGCAGTACCGGCCCCAAAGAAACAATAATTCGATACACCTGCGATCTCGCAGCCATACATCTCCAGCGACCCGGAAGTGAGGTAGGCAAGCAGCTCATCAGAAGCGCCGGCAGCGCCCTGGAACTTGCAACGCTCAAATACAACCGGCGTACCGAAACCAACCAGATTAATAATTGACGAGCCATTGGAAGATCCCGATGCAAGTACATTATAAAAACGCACATGGTAGGTCGCCGATGGATCATTGAGAACAAAGCCAGGCTTACCACTAGCGAAGGTAATATCTTTATCTCTTATAATATAGGGGTCTGACTGAGTGCCCGTCCCGCTGTACGCGAGTGCGGAAGCCGCCGCTTCAGAGTTAATCGTTACCTCAGCCGCTGTGGTGCGAATATCAGACGTCACACCAACTTCAGATAGGTTAGCTGGCCCTGGCTTGATCCAACCTTGGATACCGGCATTGCGGCGTACTGCCTCTGCTTTGAACATTGCTTGCACCCGTACCCCCTCGACAGAGATATCATCCAGCGAAGCCCTATTTTCGTTATTGGAAGTCATAGTTACCCTCTAAATTGCCCAATAAAGTGGGCTATCAATTTCCAAGCCAGGTTGACGCGGTTACGGCGTAATCTGGCCTTTTAATACCAAGCGGCATAATTTTGCCTTAACCGCTTAGCATCGCTCTTTGCCATTCCAGCGATCCCAATGGCTTGCAGACATGATATGCATAAACGCATTAAATATCAATGCATTTATGCATACATGAAGAAATGAGCTAGTCCAGGCACCCAAGCCCTCGCCCTCCAGATCCCTTAGCAGCACGCTTAAAGCCACCCTCGCGCGCAAAAAAAAAGACCAATCAGAGACTGGTCTTTTCGTTCAAGCTTGATTCCGTATTTCAGCTCAAGGCTCTAGTCGACGCTGTTGGTAAATCCAGTCGACAATTTCACCGTCTGGCGCGTAGCCACTGACTGTGTCGCGGAGTAATTTACGCACTTGACTGTAATCATCTTGATCTACCGCTGCCAGCAACTCGGCCAGCTTAGCCTTGAGTACGTCCCAAGGCAGGTGATCTTCGTTGGCGCTCATAATCATCGGATGCGGGGTGGCAACAACGTTATCCCCTATCAGCAACTCTTCATACAGCTTTTCGCCAGGACGCAAACCGGAAAACTCAATAGATATATCTCCATGAGGGTTCTTATCCGAACGAACACTGAGCCCGGATAGGTGGATCATTTTCTCAGCTAGCTCAACAATTCTCACCGGTTCACCCATGTCCAACACAAACACATCGCCCCCAAGTCCCATAGAGCCCGCTTGGATCACTAACTGTGCGGCCTCCGGAATGGTCATGAAATAACGTGTGATCTTTGGATGGGTCACGGTCAATGGCCCCCCGGATTTGATCTGCTTGTGGAACAACGGGATAACCGATCCTGAAGAGCCCAGTACATTTCCGAAGCGCACCATGGTGAAGCGTGTTTTGTTGACGTGGGATACGTTTGATTTATCACCAAACAGCACCGGCGCTGGTTCACGGCTGAGCGCCTGCAACGTGAGTTCTGCTAGGCGTTTGGTGCTGCCCATGACATTGGTGGGTCGAACAGCCTTGTCAGTCGAGATAAGCACAAAGTTTGCCACGCCAGATTGAAGCGCCGCTTGCGCAGTATTCAAAGTACCGATCACATTATTCAGTACGCCTTCGGCGATGTTGTGTTCGACCATGGGTACATGTTTATACGCTGCTGCATGGTAAACCGTATTGACTCGCCATGTTCTCATAACATCCAGTAATTTTGACTGGCTGCGCACCGAGCCAAGTATGGGCAGTAATTTTACGGGCAAAGACTCTCGCGTTATCCGCTGCTCCAGCTCAGAAAGAATGCTGTAGAGGTTGTATTCGCTATGCTCGAATAACAGCAACGTTGTAGGACATAGTGAAAGTATTTGCCGGCACAGCTCAGAGCCGATCGATCCGCCGGCACCCGTCACGAGAACGCATTGCCCCTTTATGCAGTGCTCGAGCAATTCACCTTGTGCGGGTACTGCATCGCGCCCCAGCAAGTCGGCAATATCGACTTCCTGAATATCATCGACTTTGACTCGTCCGCTGGCCAGGTCCATGAAGCCCGGAACACTGCGTACATGGAGCGGAAAGCCCTCTAAAAACCCCAGTATTTCACGTCGACGCCCGCGATTAGACGACGGTATCGCTAGCAGTATTTCTTGGGCGCCGGTGGCATCGATCATGCGCTGGATATTCTTAGGCTTATAAACCTGCAGGCCGGAAATGACTCGATCGGAGATACTTGAATCGTCATCAATGAACGCCACAGGGCGCATCAATCGCCCCATGCGCAAAGCCGCAACCAATTGATTACCGGCAGCACCAGCGCCATATATTGCTACGCGCGGCAAGCCATCTTCACGACTGGTGAAAGGCACATGCTGAGCAGCGGTAAACCAGTCGCCAAGGAAATACTGGCGCATAGCTAAACGCAATCCACCCACCATGATGAGGCTAAGCCACCAATAATTGAAGACAATGGAGCGCGGGACCACATTCTGATGGTTACTGTACCAATAGACGACCACCCCCAAGATCAGGGATGAGAGGCTTACAGCCTTGATTATCGCAATCAAGGCATCGTTACCAAAGTAGCGCATGACAGCGCGGTACATCCCGAAGCGGATAAATAACGGAATAGCTACGACAGGTGCACTGAGAAACAACCATCGATGCTCGCTGAAGGGATTGATCATTTCGTCTACACCCAAACGAACGACGAAAGCCATCCATAGCGCCAGCCACACAAGGACGACGTCGGTCATCACCTGCAGAATCCGTTTCTTACGGCGAGGAAGACCCAGCAAATATGTCCGTATCGTATCCATAAACCCTTTAAACACCTCTTGGAGCGCCTGACGCAACATTCACTCTGTAACAATCATTTAAACATTTTGCGCGAATGCCGACCTTAAAACTAAGCGTTTTTTTCCAACGCGCCTGCGCGGTACTTTAGCGCCAGCAGTATCAGTGGTGCATAGGCGATTAACAAACCTAACGGACCATTGAGCCCCAGCAGTGCTACGCAAAGCGCTATAGGCACCAACCAGAGTAGGTTAATCATCAAAACCGACAGGGTGACCGGCAAGTGTGCCCCAACTTGGCGCGAGGCAAATTGATAAGCGTGGCTACGATGGGCCTCGTATACCTTGTCTCCACGAGCAAGCCGTCGGGCCAATGTAAATGTCGCGTCGACAATAAAGACGCCGAGCAAAATCAGCCATACCCAAAGTAAAACCGCAGAGTGCCATGCCGCGTGCAGCGATAGCAGGCCAATGATAATACCCAGAAAGCCACTCCCAGCATCCCCCATGAATATCTTTGCCGGAGGAAAATTCCAGTACAAGAATCCGATAACCGCCATGCTCAGGATCAGCGGCAACCAGATAAGGTCTTGATAGCCTGCCAACCAGTAGACCAGGCAGGCTCCTAGGCATGCACAGACGGCCTCTACGCTTGCGAGTCCGTCAATTCCGTCCATGAAGTTGTAGAGATTGAGCATCCACACCAGATAAAAAACCGCGAGGACATGTCCTATTGGCCCGAGGTCGATACTGCCTCCCACGAAGCTGACCGGCGCAAGGCCATTGAGCCAAAAAAGCGCCCAGGCGGCGGCGCTGAAATGTCCCAGCAAACGCCATCTAGCAGCAATATGCCCATGGTCGTCGAGAAACCCAAGCAGTGCAGTTACCGCCCCCGCGCCCAGTAGCGCCCACATCACCGATAACGTGATTTGGTTACCTGCCCACAACAACGGCAAAGCAACCAAGAATCCAACAACGATGGCCACCCCTCCCCCTCTCGGGGTAGGCACAGAATGAGAACTACGCGCATTCGGAATGTCGATCAAACTGCGGGTCAAAGCGTAGTAGCGCAAACACCATGTAAGAACGAGTGCCAGGATTGCAACGCACGGTGCAAGCCAGAGTAAATCTTTCATCAACAGCTCCAAATTCCGTCCCATTTAAGGACTACTTCGATTTCAGGCTTTCCTGGAAACTTCTGGCCGTTTTGCTCAGGGCCTGCGCAACGGTCCAGGGAGGCGTCCACCCCAACAAACTTCGGGTTTTGCTTATGTCGACCTGTAAGGATCCGCACAAGCGGCGCGCAACATCTTTACGTCCTAGTAGAGCGGCTCCCCTAAGCAGTAACCAAGCAGGTACTGGAATCAATCGCACTGGGGTTTGCAACGCCTCGCCCATGCGTTTGAGCAACTCAGTGGTGGACATGTCGTCATCGTCGCTGACTAGAAACGTTTGATTGGCGGCGGCAGCGTGGTCCAGGCAAGTCACAACCAGATCAACCAGGTTATCCAGGGCGACCAAACTGCGCTGGTTGGGAATCGCACCCAGAGGTAGTGGCACGCCCTTGTTCAACCAACTCATCATGCTGCGGAAATTGGCTTTGACCCCAGGTCCGTAAACCAGAACAGGGCGGATAATGACGATTTCCATCCCGGTCGCGTTACCCAGCAACATGAGCCGCTGCTCTGCTTCCATTTTAGATATGCCATAGGCATCCACGGGCGCGGGCATGTCATCCGCAGTGTAGGGTTTGCCGGGGACTGTCCCCTCCCCATTCACCTTGATGGAGCTGATAAATATAAAGCGCTTGACGCCGGACCGAGCGGCTGACTCAGCAAGCTTCAACGTGCCGGCGACGTTTACGCTTCGATACTCGGACAACGGATCAATGGAAGCATCGGACATTATGTGTACCCGCGCAGCGCAGTGGACCAGGACGTCGACCCCCTCCAGAGGCTGGCCGCCCTCAAGCAGAAAGTCTTCCCCCACCTGCACTGCCACTGCGTTGCCCGGAAGCTTCACCCCCACGCGCCGTACAAGTGCCCTGATCTCCACGCCTGCCTGAGCTGCGAGACGTTCCAATACTGCACTGCCGACGAAACCAGTTGCGCCAGTAATCGCGTATGTCTTTTGCTGAGTCAAACCTTCTTCTCCAGTTGCCTGTAGACATCCAAGTGCTGGCCGACGATCTCTTCGATTGCGAATGCCCGCATCGCCAATTCGCGCCCCGCCTGACCAAACTTACGACGTAGCACGGGGTCTTCGATCAGCACCTGCAACTGACTCGCCAATGCCTGTGCGTCCCGGACTGGAACCAATAAGCCGGTCACGCCAGGTTCGATGGCGTCACGGCAACCTGGCACATCCGTGGTGACCACCGCTCTTGCGCAGGCGGCGGCCTCAACTAAAACTTTCGGCAGGCCTTCCCGGTACGATGGCAACACCACAATATTCGCCGCGCCGAAGAGGGCAGCAATGTCTTTGCGGTAACCTAGCAATTCGACCAAACCCTCGTTGCGCCAGTCTGCAAGCTGCGCTGCCGAAACCGTTGCCGGGTTACCTGGGTCAATATCACCGATCAACTGAAAACGCGCCTCTATGCCATGCGCCCTGAGTATCCTCGCCGCCTCTACAAACTCAACTACACCTTTATCAAGCAAAAGACGCGCGGCGAGACATACCACGGGAACACCCTCTGGCTCCGGCACACTGGAGTACAGAGACAAATCGACGCCCGACCCTCTGATCATGACGACCTTAGACGCATCAAGTCCGCCTATGCCCAACAGCAAATCACGATCATCAGGGTTCTGGAAAATGGCCCGCAGGTTGCGTTTACCTAACGCCGCTTTATAAAAAGTGCTGACTACCTGACGGGTCAATGCCGCCTTCAGGCCTTTTGACAAAAACACGAAACCTAGCCCCGAAATAGCCGCGACGACGCCTTTAACCGGCGCAAGTCGAGCGGCGACCCCTCCGTACAGAACGGGCTTGATTGTGACCAAGTGCAATACGTCCGGTTTCAGCCGCCACAGCAACTTCCAAATGGCAAATATCAAACGCAGCTCCGCCATTGGATTTCGTCCGCTGCGAGATAACGGCAGCTCGTGATGCTCAAATCCTGCCTTAGTTATAGTTTCAACGGCATGACCTGGCATACTCGCTACGTGGACACGGTAACCGGCGGCCTGCGCACCTTTTGCAACAGGCAGGCGGTGGGAAAGAAAAAAGCCCGGATCATTAACGATAAATAACAGCACAGGGCTCATGCTTGTTCTTCCAACCATGCTTGAAACATCAATATCGTCCATAAGTGCGGCTGCCAATTGCCTCGCCCTTCCAAATGCTCTTGCCACATTTTACGGATCGAAGCAGGGTGAAAATATCCTTCCTGATAAAGGCGCGCTTCATTAAGCAGCGATTCGGCCCATTCGCGTAAAGGCCCACGCAACCATGCACCCAACGGAATACCAAAGCCTTGTTTTGGTCGCTCAATCAATGCCTTGGGAACATGACGATAAAGCACCTCGCGCAACAACCATTTGCCTTGGCCGTTGCGAATTTTCAGTTCTAGGGGCATGCGCCAAGCCAGTTCAACAACCCGATGGTCAAGCATCGGCACCCTCCCTTCAATACTCGCAGCCATGGCTGCGCGGTCCAGCTTGACCATAATGTCATCGGACATGTAGGTCTGTGCATCCATAGCCATCATCCAGTGCTCAAAACTGTCCGTTTCGGGCCACCGGCCGCTATCGGTGAATATGGTTTTTGGCTCTTCACCGCCAATCACCACGCTGGCGGGATCGCTCCAGTGACTATTAAGCTGCAGATAAAATTGATGCCCATCGGCGAGTGTCAGAACACTCGCCAGTTTGTGTGCTTTTTCACCTGGCGTACTTAGGTGCAAACGCTTGGGCAACAATGGCTTGGAAACTTGGAACAAGCTATCCCAAGTAGCTGGAGACACGGAGCGCAAAAGCCCGGCAGCTGCCTTGCGGGCAACAGGTGGAAGTGATTGCATTTTAGACCAAACATTTTTGGCGCTCAGATAGCGGTTGTAGCCACCGAAGAGCTCATCACCACCGTCCCCGCTCAGCACGACCTTGAGTTGCTGCCTGGCCAACTGACTGACGAGGAAAGTCGGGATCTGGGAACTGTCACTGAAAGGCTCGCAATACATTGAGGGCAATTGCGGGATTACCGCGAGGGCATCCTGAGGGCTCACATAGAGTTCCGTATGCTGCGTCCCTAAGTGCTTCGCTACGGCCTTGGCATGTACCGCTTCATCGTATCCGCCTTCATCAAAACCAATAGTAAAGGTTCGCACGGGTTGCATGCTTTGGGCTTGCATCAGCGCTACGATCGTACTGCTGTCGACGCCACCACTGAGAAAAGCACCCAACGGAACATCTGCCAACATTTGTTGACCGACGCTGGCGAGCAACTGTGCCTCCAGCAAATCCGTAGCTTCGGTTGGAGTACCCGAAAACGGGTTCGCAAGCCCCTTTTTCACTGCGTCATTGAGCCGCCAGTACGCTTGAGGGGGCGTTACTTTTGCGAGCGGGATATCCGATAACGGAAGCGTGACATAGTGGCCCGGTTCAAGCTTCCCAATCCCTTTATAGATACTGTAAGGGGCAGGAATGCAGTTATGTCGTAACAACAACGTCAATGCATTGCGATCAACTTCTCCCCGGAAACCTGCAAAGCCTTTAATCGCTTTGAGTTCAGAGCCAAGAAGCAGAGTGTCATCTTGCCAGCCATAGTAAAGCGGCTTCTCACCCATGCGGTCACGAGCTAACGTCAACTTCCGCTCATGCTTATCCCATAGTGCGAAGGCGAACATACCCACGCAGGCCTGTAAAGTTTTTTCTATTCCCCAACCTGCTAAGCCAGCGAGCAGTACCTCGGTGTCAGAATGACCACGCCATCCCTGTTGGGGAGCCAGTCCTTCGGTCTGAAGTTGCTGGCGAAGCTCAGCGTGATTGTAGATTTCACCGTTGAATACGATGATAAAACGTCCGACGCTGGACTGCATTGGTTGATGGCCAGCAGCCGATAGGTCGACGATCGAAAGGCGGCGGTGGCCAAGGGCCAGTCCAACTTCTTGATCCTCCCAAATGCCTCCATCGTCAGGGCCACGATGGAGTATGGCCGCATTCATGCGCGCTACAATATCCGACAAGCTGCCTGTATTAACATTGAAAATACCGCTAAATCCGCACATTTAATGAGTGTCCTTACAAGAGGCCAACTGCTCAAGAATATTCTTAACCCGCGCTCGGACGCGGACAATAGTAAAGCCCCTCGCAATCTTCCTCACCAACGCCCACCCTGAAATTTCAGTAAAAAAGTACATACACTGAGGAAATATTACGCCTGTTCCTCTACCCCATTGGATCACTTCAAAAAGTTCGCATACCAAGGCATAGCAATTTCGATACCTTGTTTGATATCAAACTTCGGTTCATAGCCCAGCAAGGTTTGTATTTTCCCGATATCGGCCTGCGAATGGCGAACATCGCCCGCACGAAATTCCCGATAGACGGGCTCTTTCTCGTAAATAATACCGCTGTTCGATAACGCCTTACGCAGGGTTGAAAAAAGTAGATTCAAATCCGTGCGACCACTGACGGCAACGTTATAAATCTGATTACGCGCTGCAGGGTCAACCACGGTTGCGGCCAACAAATTGGCTTGGACGGTATTTTCTATAAAGCAAAAGTCCCGACTCGTCTCACCATCACCGTTAATGAAGACGTCTTCATTGTTTACCATCGAAGCTGTCCATTTTGGGATAACGGCTGCATACGCGCCTTCCGGGTCCTGTCGTTTGCCAAATACGTTGAAGTAGCGCAGACCGATTGTTTCAAACCCATAGCAGCGCGCGAAGACCTCCGCATAAAGCTCATTTACGTACTTCGTTACAGCATAAGGGGAGAGGGGTTTTCCAATAGTATCTTCTACTTTTGGCAAACCAGGATGATCGCCGTAAGTTGAGCTACTTGCGGCATATGTAAAGCTCTTTACAGTCGCATCCCGAGAAGCCACCAACATATTTAGAAAACCGTCTATGTTGGTAGCGTTGGTGGTGATAGGGTCATTCAGCGAGCGTGGTACAGAGCCCAGTGCAGCTTGGTGCAGTACATAATCAACGCCTTGGCAGGCTTGGTGACAGTCTTCCAAGTTGCGAATATCGCCTTTGATAAAGCTGAAACGTGCCCAACGTGCAGCCGAAACAGCGGTCCGCACTTCATCAAGATTACGCTGATGCCCGGTTGCAAAACTATCCAGCCCGACAACGACTTGGTCAAGGTTTAGCAAGGTCTCCAACAAATTTGAACCAATAAAGCCTGCCACTCCCGTGATCAGCCAGGTTTTTGGTGCAGCTGGAAGCGTTTGCAATAGTGTTTCGTAGCGGGTCATCAGTATTAGCTCTTTCGAAGTCGATTTAAGGGGCGATATTCAGGGCCCAAACTTTAAAGTCGGATATCCGATTCTTCACGACTCAATAAATATTTTAGGTCATAAAGGATATGCTCGGCCTTGCCAAACTTTCGAATATTGCCGGCACCAAGCTCACGAAACTCATTATGCGCCACCGCCAATACAACACCATCATAAACGCCTTGCGCTGGCGCTTTAATCGGCGTAATACCATATTCGTGTTCAGCCTCAGCAACACTAACCCAAGGGTCGTAAACATCAACCGCAATGTTGTATTCGGCAAGTTCGCGTACAATATCGACAATACGAGTATTACGAAGATCCGGGCAGTTCTCCTTGAAGGTCAGCCCCATGATCAGTACACGGGCGCCATCCACGTGTATGCGTTGCTTGAGCATAGCCTTGACCAACTGGGAAACCACATAGGCACCCATGCCGTCATTCAGCCGACGACCGGCCAGGATGATTTCAGGGTGGTAGCCAATAGACTGCGCTTTATGGGTCAAATAATACGGGTCAACCCCTATACAGTGCCCGCCTACAAGGCCCGGACGAAATGGCAGAAAGTTCCATTTGGTGCCGGCGGCCTGAAGTACTGCTTCAGTATCAATGCCCATCTTGTTAAAAATAATGGCCAATTCATTGATAAGCGCAATATTTAAATCACGTTGAGTATTTTCAATCACCTTGGCAGCTTCGGCCACTTTGATGCTGCTTGCTTTGTGGGTGCCGGCGGTAATTATCTGATTGTAAAGGGCATCAACCAAGTCAGCAGTTTCTGGCGTGGAGCCCGAAGTGACTTTTTTTATCGTCGTAACGCGATGCTCTTTATCCCCGGGGTTAATACGTTCCGGACTATAGCCTGCATAAAAATCGACATTGAACTTCAGGCCCGAGACCCGCTCGAGAACCGGAACACAATCCTCCTCGGTTGCGCCTGGGTAAACGGTGGACTCGTAGATGACCAAATCACCTTTTTTTAGCACCTTACCGATGCTCTCAGAAGCCTTAATCAGTGGAGTCAAATCCGGCTGATTGTATTCATCAATTGGTGTCGGCACAGTTACTACGAAGGTATTGCAATTTTCCAGCTCACTCAATTCACAGCTGAAGCTCAGTAGGCTCGCTTGTTTCAATTCTTCGTCAGAAACCTCCAACGTCGCGTCGTGCCCTTCTTTCAACGCTTGGATACGAGGCTGGCTGATGTCAAACCCGACCACCGTCCGGTGCTTGCCAAACTCCACGGCAAGAGGCAAGCCAACGTAACCCAGGCCGATGATAGCGAGTTTAATATCTTCCATTTTTTGCATAATCAAAGCCTAAATAATCCAAAGAATTCAGAGTTTTCTGGGACAGCAGCCGCTACATTAGCTTGGCAGACTGCCACTCAGGTGTTGGTTTTCGGTCACCGACCTATCCCAGAGGCGAGCCTTACCTTCCATCCAATTGTTCGCTCTGGAAGTGCATCGCCGGGCTCAATATCCGGCTGGCCACAATACCAAAATTGCGAACTGCTCTCGCGACGCCGTGCCGGCCGGTCGTTCTATACAGCTTGCACACATTGCTACCGTTGTTTCCCCAAACGTCTTCTCCGGCACTCAGACACCGAGTGCTATTGAGAGCGCTTCATGCGGAAAAGTCTCCCCCAGAACAGTATCAATCGATATGCATACATCGATAAAAAACAGCCTGCATTTTAAGCGAGCGAATTGAAAACACTAGCAGGAAAACGAAGCAGCTGACGCTAAGTGTCAGGGATACGATCATACTACGTGCGCAAAGGAGAATCCGAATTGCGTTAAATTGCAGCAGCTGCCTACAAGGGCGCCAGGTGACGACGCCCAACCGATAGCTGAAACGCACTTGGACCGATTCAGTAGCATCAAGCAACCTTGGCGGTACGCGACTCCTCCTCCACCGCCGCTGGCGCTACAGGAGAGGGCTTACGAGTAGCAAAAGCACTGCGTCGATTTATGAGCGACTCCCGAAACAATACCAATATGACACCCAGAACCAGGCCGAGGATCAATCCAGCGCCTATCACCAGGGATTTCTTCGGAAAGATAGGACTCAAAGGCTCCAATGCCTGCTTGTCGATAGCGACCAATTTCAAACGGCTCATATCGATATTCAGATTACGCAGACGAGCCTCTTCAGTTCGTATGGGTTCTACTCCGCTAAGGAATATGTCTTCGTTCTCACGACTGTTAAGTACTTCAATCTGTCGGTTGGACTCGAGCAATTGCAGCTCTTTGGCAATCTGGGCGATACGCCCTTCAGTGAAATCATCCGATTTACGCTGCAGCAAAGCGGATCGCTCGGCCTCAAGGGCCTCGAAGCCCATGAAATATTGGGGAATAGCTTGGTTGTTGATTTCAGTACGAATGGTACTGGAAGCGCCGCTACGATCAGAGTCGCCAAGAGACGATGGCGTAGAAGGCTTTCTGATACCTAGCGATTTGGCTATGCCTATGGATTCATTCAACTGCGCCATTCGGTCCATCCGCTGGGTCTTGAGTTGAGCCCTCAGCGCCTTAAGCTCATCGCGCAATTGTGCTCGACGCATCACATCGGACTCCGTCAACGAGGCGATTTTGGCCTCCTTGTCGGTATCATAACTCGCACGAGCGGCGAGCATCTTGGCATTGAGCTCGTTCAACCGATTCTTCACTATCACGCTCAGATCCGCAGCGATCTGCTGGCGCTCAATCCCAATCGCGTAGTCGATAAAACCGTTGAGGATCGATACGCCATCCACACCTTTCGGGTAATTCATCTGAAGTTTGATGTAAGCGCTGAGCGAGTCGGCTTTTTTAGGGTCTGGCAGTACCAGATCAATGGATTTTCGATTGAATTCTTCGAAGCTCTGCTCAAGGGTACGCCCAGGCCGCACGAATGCCTCAAACAGCTTTTGATTGGCTCGGAAAAAACCCAGGCGCGTGTCATAGGACTCTAAAGATGCGCCCACTCTCAACAATGCCTCTCCCGGCGGGAGGTTATACACATCAGACCGATTGAGCGCGTCCAACTCATTAATTGCCGCAGGACGCAGCACACTGCTGACCTGATATTCAGGCGTTGCCAGAAAGGCGTATGCTGCGGCGATAAGGCCAGCCAATGCAATGACAAGCACAATAAGCTTTTTTTGCCGCCACAACGTGTGACACAGGGCAATAAGATCAATTTCATCTGACGATGGATTCAGGGGGGCGCGGAAGCTACTACTCACAACAAAAACCTGCCTTCAAGGAGAAACTGCGGGCTCGTTATGCAGACTAGATTGTGTGTTTTTTATTCTATTTGGATGACCGCAAAAATCCGGCGTCTCTGCCAGATTTTTAGCGCACAAAATGCCCGTTATCGAGAACAGATTGCATTTTGCCACCTCCCCCATACATTACAAGTGTTGACATGACTGTAGGATGATTCTTAAAAGGGCAGAAATAAGTGTAAAAAAAACCCACCTGCTGGGAGGGAGAAGATGGCTAGCGAGGAAAACATAAGGGAATGCTCAACGATACTGAACAGTCTTAGGCCTTCACAAGCGCCGTAGCAGGAAAATGGCGCAGCAACATAAAGCCATTCAGAGGAAAAAAATCTGACAGACGGTCGTATGAATCTTTAGGCTTTTTGTAAAGAGGCAAGCACCTTTTCTATAGACGCGTTGCAGGTCGGGGTAGAGAACGCCGGCTACGAACCAGCAACCCCAACACCGGCCCAATCAACATCCCCACAATCAAAGCCACCACCACAAACACCGCCACCGGCATCTGCGCAGTACTCCACCCCAGGAACGTCAACGCAACACTCTGCTGGTTCTCCAGCACAAACGCCAAAACCACCAAAGCCGCAAGCACTGCAACCAATACCGCAACAACGCGCTTAACCCCACGCATAACCTTCTCCTACCCCAAAAACACTCAGACGCCGTCTTCTTCGTCTTCGTTCACCCGATCGCGCAATTCCTTGCCCGGTTTGAAGTGGGGTACGAATTTGCCGTCGAGGCTGACGGATTGGCCGGTTTTTGGGTTACGGCCTACGCGCGGTGCACGATAGTGCAGTGAGAAGCTGCCGAAGCCGCGGATCTCGATACGATCTCCGGTGGCCAGGCACTGGGACATTTGTTCAAGCATGGTCTTGATGGCCAGCTCTACATCCTTGGATGAAAGCAGCCCTTGATGGGTGACAATTCGTTCTATCAACTCCGACTTCGTCATATTTTTCCCTTCTTTTTCAAGCAGCTAGGAAAAGCGCTTCGAAGGTTTTAGCATGACTTGATGAATTTGAACAGCCCATGCGTCAACTAATCTGCGTGCAAAATAAACACCTGCTACAAGCGCGGGCACCCTCATTTGCAGATCACCAACATCTTCCGAGTCACGGCACCTGCTGGGTTCCAACCGAACAAGTAGTCACCCTCTTCGTCCTTGGCATCACTGGAGCGTGTTACAACCTTGTAGCCCTGCATCTTGCACTCACGGGCAGCACGCCTCTCGCACTTCTCCCACTTATTACCCAGGCCCGAGCAGTCGATTTCGATACCGCTGGCGCCGCGCTTGGCGTAGGTCTTGGCACTGGTGGAGGAACAACCTGCAAGCACCATCAACGCGAGTATTACAATAATCCTGTTCATTCAAGCCCTTATAGGTCAGCAATACGAATAGCCTTCGTGAAGACTATAGTCAGTTCTGACATTGAGCTGAACGCCTTGGTTCTATGTTGTTGATTCATCAAATTTCAGGCACAAAAAAGGGCGACCGAAGTCGCCCTTTTTCTATAGCTTTACAGAACTTAGTTCTGCTTAGCCATTGCTTCGCGCAGCAGGGAGGCCATGGTGGTCTCGCCTTTTTCAGCTTCCGGAGCGGCTTTCAGGCTCTGGATGGCTTCTTTCTCTTCAACTTCGTCTTTCGACTTGATGGAGAGTTGGATTACGCGGCTCTTGCGATCAACGCTGATGATCTTGGCTTCTACTTCCTGGCCTTCTTTCAGAACGTTGCGCGCGTCTTCAACGCGGTCACGGCTGATTTCGGAGGCTTTCAGAGTCG
>Ga0160464_100606_pt1 | contig 23128 bp, 21 predicted proteins | sample HID1971I_E11MG_FD_108275 | JGI IMG/M metagenome (GOLD analysis project Ga0160464, IMG submission 108275) | Enriched millipede-associated microbial communities from UW Madison campus, WI, USA - HID1971I_E11 MG | ecosystem: Host-associated > Arthropoda: Insects > Digestive system > Unclassified ... | reverse complement strand
GCTTGAATTCCTCTGAAAATTCTCTTCTGCCCATTTGACACCTCGCTGGTCGATCAAAGTCTACCTTTCGAAGTGTCCAAGATTGCTAGACCACTACACCCCCGCCCCGGGGAGGGGCAGTGCTAATAAACCAACACGAAACCGGGATCCGGCGAGAAGCAAAAAGCGAAAAGCAAAAAACGAAAACCGCGCCAACAAATTCCACCCCTACGTGCTCCGACGCCAAGCGTTCCCCTCCAGCGCCTCGTCGAGCGCATCGACAGACCAAACCTCATCGATTGCCTGGCGAAGCAGCGCCTGCTGACTCTTCGGCGCAAGCCCCCCAATAGGTGGATCGCGATCCAGATTCGTCGGAAACGCATAACCTTCCGCGCACGACGCGATGACCGCATCCAGTTCCGCATCGCTCATTCGTCCCGTCGACTTGCACTCGAGCAGCACCGGAAAAACCGCTTCGCACATGCGCGCGCGATCGAGCGATTCCATCGCGCGACCATATGCCGATGAAACCTGCAACAGGTTCGCCATACGCTGCACGTCGTGTGTCCGATTCGCCCCCGCCGCATGAAAGAGCGCGGGGCTGAAGAAAAGCGCGTCGCCCTTTTCGAGCGGCAATTGAACGTAGCGTGCTTCGAAGTACTCGCGAAAGTCCGCGCGACGCCACGCGACATAACCTCGGGCATACCGCTGCGAGAACGGCAGCAGTTTCGTCGGACCGCTCTCCACAGGCATATCGCTGTGCGCGACCGCGCCTTGCAGCGTGAGAAACGGCGACATCGCATGGACATGTGCCGGATAGCGCCGCACTTCATCCGCCGTCTGAAAGCCGAGGTGATAGTCGCGATGCGCCTGCTGCGCGTCGCCGCCCGGACGCACGACATTGACCTGCGACGTCATCTGGAAACCCGGACCGAGCCACGCTTGCGCCGCACACTCGATAAACGGATTCGCGAAGTAACGCGCGAACACACCAGGCGCCTGCAGACAGAGCTTTTCCTGAGCATTCCAGATGCGATCGTTCGCACCCGCCTTCGCGAAGTGATCGCCCGCGCTCACGCCTTGCGCACGCTCCTCGCGGATGATGGATTCGAAAATCGCGGTGGCCTCGTCGACCGGGCCGGTGTCCGCATACGCATGCTTCAGCACGAAGACGCCCGCACCATCGCGCAGCACTGCCGCCCATTCCGCCTGCAACGCCATCACCTGCGATGGGTCGCGTAATACGCCCGCGAGCGCGCCGCAGTCGTAAAGCGGAATCTGCCGCTGGATATCCGACGCGAACGCCGGCTTTTGCGCGGTATCACGCTCCAGCAGGCTCGCAAACTCGTCGAGCGAACAGTCGCTTTCCGTGTACCAGTTCGTCTCGTTCATGTCTCGCTCCGTTTTCCCTAAGCATAGCCGGTGCGGCGAAACGTGAACCATCAATAAAACATCAAAAAACCATCATCAAGCATTACGCTCGCTTCAGATAGCGCTCCAGAAAGTCGATGAACACCCTCACCTTCGCCGACAGATTCAGCCGCTCCGGATAGATCGCGTAGATATCGGCGGGCGGCATCGACCAGTCGGCGAGCACTTGCTTCAGCGCCCCCGAATCGAGATACGGCTGCGCGTCCCATTCGGAGCGCACCAGCACGCCGTGGTCATCGAGCGCCCAGCGCAGGGTCGCTTCGCCGTCGTTGCTGCTCATCGCGCCCTGCACCTTCACCGTCTCGTGTCGCTTGCCCTTCGTGAAATGCCACGTGCCATACGCGGTGTCGTTCTCACGCAGCACGATGCACCGATGACCGCGCAGATCATCAGGCTCTTTCGGCGTGCCATGCGCCTTCAGATACGCCGGCGATGCGCACACGAAACGCCGGTTCGCCGCGATCTTCCTGCCGACGACGCGCATGTCCGGCAACTCGCCGAAGCGTATGCCGACATCGAACGCGAACTCGGCGAGATTCATCGGACGATCGGTGAGATCGAGCTGCACGTCGACTTCCGGATATTCCCGGCGAAACCCGGACAGCGCCGGCGCGATGTGCCGCCGCCCAAAGCCAAACGTGGCGTTCACCTTCAGCAATCCGCGCGGCAGATCGCGGCTGCTCGACACCATGCGTTCGAGTTCCTGCACCTGTTCGAGCAGGCGCGAGCCAGTGCCGAGATAAAGCTCGCCTTCCTGTGTCATCGCGAGCCGCCGCGTCGTGCGATTCAGGAGCTTCACGCCGAGACGCCGTTCGAGCTGACTCAGACGCGCGCTCACCGCGGGCGGCGTCACGCCGAGCTCGCGCGCAAGCGCCGACAAGCTGCCCTGCGTGACGAGCCGCGCGAAAAACTCTAGGTCCGCGATCGAGTTCATTTATAAATCCATCTTAATAATGGGTTAAATGAGTCTGCATTTTACGGCCTCCAGTATCGAATTACACTGGCTTCGACTTATTCGAGGGGCATCGAGGGAGACAGCATGGGACAGACGCTTTACCAAAAGATCGTGGAGAGCCATACGGTTTTTCGCGTCGATGAAGAGCACGTCGCGCTATACGCCGACCTGCACATCATGAACGAGTACACGAGCCCGCAGGCATTCGCGGGGCTCGCGGAGAAAAACCTGCCGGTGCGTTGCCCGGAGAAGCAGATGGGCGTCGTCGATCACGTGATTCCGACGCATCCCGTGGCCGTCGACAAGCGCACGATCATGATCGACGCGGCCGCGCATCAGGCCGCGAACTTCACGCGCAACTGCGCGCGGCACGGGATTCATCTCTTCGACGTGCGGGACCGCGCGCAAGGCATCGAGCATGTGGTCGCGCCGGAAATCGGGCTGATTCGTCCGGGCATGGTCGTGCTGTGCGGCGACAGCCACACGACGACGTACGGCGCGCTCGGTGCGCTGGGCTTCGGCATCGGCACGTCGGAAGTGGAACATGTGCTCGCGACGCAAACGCTCGTCTATCGCGTGGCGAAGGACATGCGCATCGTCGTGGATGGCGCGCTGGCGCATGGCACGACATCGAAGGATCTCGTGCTCTACATCATCTCGAAGATCGGCGCGCAGGGCGCGCGCGGGTTCGTCGTCGAATATGCGGGCAGCGCAATCGACGCGCTCTCCGCCGAAGCGCGCATGACCTTGTGCAACATGACCGTGGAAGCGGGCGCACGCGGCGCGTTGATCGCGCCCGACGAGACGACGATCCGTTACGTGGCCGAGCGCATCGGCGACGATGCCTTCGTCGCGCAATGGAAGCAGATCCATTCCGATGCCGATGCATCGTTCGACATCACGCACCGCTTCGACGCACGCGACGTTGCGCCCTTCGTCACCTGGGGCACGAGTCCGGATCAGGCGATTGCGATCGACGCGCGCATCCCCCGCCTCGCCGATGAACCGGTCGCGAAACGCAATGCATCGAAGGCGCTGGACTACATGGGGCTGGATGCGGAACAGGCGCTCGACGGCCTCGCGATCGATCACGTGTTCATCGGCTCGTGCACGAACGCGCGCATCGAAGACCTGCGCGCCGTCGCCGATGTCGTGCGTGGCCGCAAGGTCGCGCCTTCCGTGCGTGCGATGGTCGTGCCCGGCTCCGGCATGGTCCGCGAGCAGGCGGAACGCGAAGGCATCGCGAGCGCGCTGATCGAAGCGGGTTTCGAATGGCGTCAGCCCGGCTGCTCGATGTGCCTCGCGATGAACGACGACATCCTGCAACCCGGCCAGCGCTGCGCCTCCACGACCAACCGCAATTTCGAGGGCCGCCAGGGACGCGGCGCACGCACCCATCTGATGAGTCCGGCGATGGCCGCCGCCGCCGCGCTCGCGGGCCGCATCGTCGATGTACGAAAGGAGTTCGAGCATGTCTGAGCACGCAACCCTGGCGGGCATCGCCGCGCCGCTTCCCCTGAACAATCTCGACACCGACCAGATCATGCCGAAGCAGTTCCTGTTCGGCATCGACAAGTCCGGTCTCGCGCGCGGCGTGCTGTACGACTTACGCTTCGACGCGTCGGGCAACGCGCGCGAAGACTTCGCGTTGAACAAGCCCGAATACGCGGGCGCGCGCATTCTCGTCACGGGCGCGAACTTCGGTTGCGGATCGAGCCGCGAGCACGCCGTATGGGGCCTGCAGCAAGCGGGCATCGATGTGGTCATCGCGCCGAGCTTCGGCGAGATCTTCTACTTCAACGCGCAGAACAACCGGCTGCTGCTGATTACGCTCGATGAAGCCATCGTTGCGACATTGACCGCGCTCGTGAGCGATCCGGCGACGAACCGATTGACCGTCGACGTCGAGCATCAACGCGTGAGCACGAGCGATGGCACTCACTATGCATTCGATCTGCCGCCGCGCCAGAAGCGCATGTTCATCGAAGGCCTCGACATGATCGGCATGACGCTCGCCGACAGCGAAGCGATCCGCGCGTTCGAAGCGAAGCATGAAGCCGCGCATCCGTGGATGAAGATCGATCTGCCGAAGCAACGCAAGACTCAGGCGGCGTAACCCAAGAAGAGACGCACGAGCGTCCAGCGCCGCACCATCCCCCATCAGGAGACACGTTATGGAAAGCCCTTCGTTGCGCACGGGCGCGGCGCCGCTCGGACTGCGCGCCCGCTTCTCGATGTTGACCATCGGCGGCATGCCGATCGCGATGTTCGCCGCGCTCGCACTGGTGACGATTCTCGCCGCCGCCACCGGCAAGTTGCCGAACGACATGATCGGCGGCTTCGCCGTGCTGATGCTCTCGGGCCTGCTGCTCGGCGAAATCGGCAGCCGCATTCCGGTGTTCAGGCATATCGGCGGACCCGCGATTCTCTGCCTCTTCGTGCCATCGGCGCTGCTCGGCTACAAGCTGATGGACGACGCCGCGCTCAAGGCCATCACCACGACGATGAAGACCGCGAACCTGCAATATCTTTATATCGCGTGTCTCGTCGCGGGCAGCATCCTCGGGATGAATCGCAAGATCCTGATTCAAGGCTTTCTGAAGATGTTCGTGCCGCTGCTTGTCGGCACCGTGACGGCGATCGCGGCGGGCGTGCTCGTCGGCCTCATGTTCGGCCATGACCCGAAGCACACGTTCTTCTATATCGTCATGCCGATTCTCGGCGGCGGCATCGGCGAAGGCATTCTGCCGCTGTCGATCGGCTATGCGGAGATCACCGGCGCGGCGCAAGGTCATCTCATTGCGATGATGGTGCCGGCCGCGCTCATCGGCAACGTGGTCGCGATTCTTGCGAGCGGCTTGCTCAAGCGTTTCGGCGAGAAGCATCGCGCATGTAGCGGCGACGGCACGCTCGTGAAGAGCGGCGACGATCAGGCGCTCCTCAAGGAGCAAAAGGCCGAGGCCGCGCTCGATCTGCGGCTGATGGGCTTCGGTCTGCTGCTCGGCTGCACGCTCTTCATTCTCGGCATGTTGCTCGCGCCGGTCACGGGCATCCCCGGTCCTGTGCTCATGATCGTCGCGGCGGCGGTGCTGAAGGTCGCGCGCGCGATTCCCGAGCGTATGGAAATCGGCGCATATCAGATCTACAAGTTCATGTCGACGAATCTCACCTTCGCGATTCTCGTCGGACTGGGCACGCTGTTCGTGTCGTGGGACAAGCTCGTCGGCGCATTCTCGCCCGCGTATTTCGTGATCTGCGCATCGACGGTCGCGGCGATGATCGTGTCGGGCTTTTTCGTCGGTGCGTGGCTGAAGATGTATCCGGTCGAAGCGGCGATCATCACCGCGTGCCACAGCGGCCTCGGCGGCACCGGCGATGTCGCGATTCTTTCCTCGTCGAACCGCATGGGCCTGATGCCCTTCGCGCAAATCTCGACGCGCATCGGCGGCGCGGGCATGGTCGTGTTCGCCACGCTGATGATGAAGTGGTTCGGCTGATGCGTGAGCGCTCTTCGCGTCAGAACCGCTCGATCATGCCGACCTGCACGCCGCGCACCGGCGCACCGGGATAAGCCGCCGGAATGCCGACGACGTTCACGCCGCGCAGCGTGAATGTCGCGTCATTATGATTGCGCAGCATCGCGCCGCTCGCGTAGAGCAGCACCTTCGGTGAAAGATCGTATTCGCACGCGACGCTGAACTGGTCCGCGTCGTTGTCGCCGCCCGAGCGGTCGCGCGCATACGCATACCCGAGCGACGCGCGCAGGCGCGGCGTCACTGCATAGCGCATCGATACCGAAAGACCGTCGCTGTGATAACGCGGCGATCCGCCATCGCCATTGAAGTACGAAAGAAAGGCCGTCGTCTTGCCGATGCGATACGACACGCCGCCGAGATTCGCACGCAGGCCGGTGTCGCCTTGCGTATCCTGATGCGCGTAGGAAATGCGAAACGGCCCGTTGTGATACGCGAAGGTCTCGTAGTTGCCGGATAGCCCGTTGCCATCGCCGCTATCGCGCAAGGCGACCATGAGCGTCGTCGTGAAGCCGTGAAAATCGGGCGACAGGTACGCAATGCCGTTATCCGTATAAGGCGTGATCTTCGACAGATTGTTGAGGCCCGACGCAATCGTGCCCGCGCCGAAAGCATCGAGACCGCCCTTGAACGGGATATAGATCGGCGAGTACTGGCGGCCCATGCGCAACTCGCCCCACGGCGCGCCGAGGCCGATCCAGGCCTGCCGGTTGAAGATCGTGTTGGCGGTCGCGAAGGTGCCGTCCGCCGAACTGAAGCCGCTTTCGAGATCGAAGATGAGGCGCGTGTCGGCGCTCAATTGCTCGTAGCCGCGCAAGCCGAAGCGCGAGCCGCGATACGCGCCCGAATCCATGCGCGGCGTCCAAGACGAGCCGGGGTTCGTCACTTCGATGCTGGTGTCGATCGTTCCATACAGCGTCACGGCGCTCTGCGCGTGAGCCGTCGATACGCCAATGCCGCATGACATCGATATGGCCAGCAAGCGAATGAAAGTCTTTGTCGGACGCATGAAATCTTCGGCCCAAATAACGAGCCGACAGGATCAGGGTAAAAGGGTTGGCCGGACGAAGCGGCGGCAAGCATGCCAGCGCCGCCGCCCGCCATGATAATCGCCCGGGCGGACGATCAGCGATTCAACGCATACGCGATGACGTAATCGCCGCGATCGGGCGATTGCCGCGCGCCGCCCGCCGAGATCAGCACGTACTGTTTGCCGGTCTTCGGCGAGACGTAGCTCATCGGTCCGCCCTGGCTTCCGACCGGCAGGCGCGCCTTCCACACTTCCTTGCCCGTCGCGCTGTCGAACGCGCGCAGATAGTAGTCTTGCGTACCCGCGATGAACACGAGTCCGCCTTGCGTCGCGAGCGTGCCGCCGAGCGTCGGCATGCCGATGGGCATCTTCATGCGCATCTTGATGCCGAACGGTCCCGTGTCCTGCACGGTGCCGACGGGCACTTGCCACAACAGTTTCCGCGTCTTCAGATCGACGGCCGACAAGGTGCCGAACGGCGGCTTCTGGCACGGAATGCCGAGCGGCGACATGAAGCGGTTCTTGTTCACGGCATAAGGCGTGCCCTTCAGCGGCACCGCGCCCATGCCCGTGTTCACCGCTTCGCCGCCGTTGCTCGCGGGCGCGCTGTCGGTCTTTTGCGGCACCATCTGCACCCAGAGGCCGAGACGCATGTCGTTCACGAAGACGACGTGATGGTTCGGATCGGTCGACAGGCTGCCCCAGTTCATGCCGCCGAGCGAGCCGGGAAAGCTCAGCGAAACGTCTTTGTCGGGCGCGGTGAAGAGGCCTTCGTAGCGCATCGATTTGAAGCTGATCCGGCACACCAGCTGATCGAAGGGCGTGGCGCCCCACATGTCCGATTCCTTCAGCGTATCCGCGCCGATCGTCGGCATGCCGACCGAAAACGGCTGCGTGGCCGAGTATTGCTCGTTGGGGATCGTGCCCGTCTTCACCCTGCGTTCTTCGACACGCGTGAGCGGTGTACCCGTCATGCGGTCGAGCACGAAGATCTGGCCGGACTTGGTGCCGAACACTACAGCGGGTTTCGTCGATCCGTCCTGCTCCGGAAAGTCGATGAGACTCGGCTGCATCGGCACGTCGAAGTCCCACAGATCGTTGTGGACCGTCTGGTACACCCACTTTTGCTTGCCGGTGGTCGCATCGAGCGCGAGGATCGACGTCGCGTAGCGATGATCCAGCGGCGTGCGATTGCCGCCCCACAAATCCACCGATGAGCTGCCCATCGGAATGAACACGGTGTTCATCGCGGGATCGTAGGACATCGGCGCCCACGAGTTCGGCGTGCTGCGCGCGTAAGTCTGGCCCGGTTGCAGGCGCGCGTTGGGATCGTCGCGGCCCGGATCGAAGGCCCAGCGCATCTCGCCGGTGATGACGTCGAAACCGCGCAGCACGCCGCCCGGCATGTCGGTCTGGACGTTGTCCGCCACGCGCCCGCCCACGACGACCGTCGTGCCGGCGAGCGTCGGCGCTGAGGTGAGCTGGTACTTCGGATCGTCGGCGACGCCGAGGCCCGCCTTCAGATTCACGAAACCATGATCGCCGAAGCCTTCGCACAGCGCGCCGGTGTCGGCGTCGATCGCGACGAGGCGCGCATCGATCGTGTTCATCAGCACGCGGCGCTGGCAACTCGCTCCCGCCGCGACGGCAACGGCCGTCACGGGCGTCGAGCCTGCCACGGAAGGTTGCGTCAGAGGCTGGGTCGCATCGAAATAGGCGAGACCGCGGCAGCGGTTCCACACCTGCGCCTGCGCGTCGATCTCGCGCTTCCAGATTTGCTTGCCGCTGTCCGCATCGACGGCGATCACGTTGTTATGCGGCGTGCACATGTAGATGCGATCGCCGATCTGCAGCGGCGTCTCCTGATCTTCCGCGCCGTTGCCGGTGGGACTGTCGGGGATATCGCCCGTATGGAACGTCCACGCGACATGCAAATCCTTCACGTTGTCGCGCGTGATCTGGTCGAGCGCCACGAAGCGGCTGCCGCCGGGCGTATTGCCGTAGTTATTCCAGTCCTTCTGCGCGTGTTCCTTCGCAACGGGCACGAGCGGCGCTTCGTTTCCTTCGGACGCGACAGTCGGATGCGGCTGGAACATCTGCACGAAGGCGAGGAGCATGCCCGCCGCGATGACGCCGGCAAGCCCGTATGCACGCTTCGGCGCGCGCTTGCCCGTCTCATGCCTGCGCAACGATGGCCATGCGAGCAGCGCGAGCACCATGAAACCGGCCGGCAGCATCAGACGCGACACGAGCGGCCAGAAATCGAAACCGGCGTCGATGGGCGCCCATATGAGCGTGCCGATGAACGCCGCTGCATACACGAGCACCGCCGACGATTTCGCCCGCATGAACTGCACCGCCGACACGACGATGACCGCGCCCGCAATCACGAAATAGAGGCTGCCGTGCAAAAGCGCGAGCTTCGCGCCGCCGACGACGAAAAACAGACCAGTGGCCAGCAACGCGAGGCCCAGCAATACGCACCCTGTTCTCAGCACGGCTGAGAGACGGGCTTCACTCGTAGACATCGAATCTTCTCCAGGAATCTGCCATGCGATCCGGCATCGGTCGGCGAAACGGAATGCCGCGGCCATGTCGCGCCGCGCGATGAAAAGCGTTCCGTTGGAGTCAGCGCGTCGGACGACGCACTTCGTCATTCGCCGATGCCGCGGCACACGAGGAATCGGCAACGCGTGAATGCGTGCGCCGAAGTGCGCGGCTGGATCGCCTGCCCGGCCCGGTCACGAGAACCGGCAAGGGGCATTGGCGTAAACCACTATATTCTAACTGGATAGTTAAATGTTTGCTGCATTCAGCCTTCGTGCTCGCTCGCGAACGCCTCGCCCTCACGCTCCAGCCACGAGCGAAACAGCACGATCACATCGTCATCGGCCTTGTCATCGGCGACATAGGTGCAGTAGCTTCGCGACGGCAGACGCGGACCGTCGAACGGCGCGACGAGACGGCCTGCGGCGAGATCATCGGCGACGAGCGCGGTCGGGCCCATCGCGATGCCCATGCCATCGACAGCGGCCTGCAAGGTCAGATAGAAGTGATCGAAAGTCAGCACCGCCGCGGGCGTGAGCGCGGGCAGATCCACCTGCGCGAGCCAGTCGGGCCAGACGCGCGGCAGGCTCGACGTATGCAGCAACGTGTGCCGCTGCATGTCTTCAGGCGTTCGCAGCGGCAGGCGCCGCAATAGCGCCGGACTGCAAACGGGCAAGCGTTCTTCTTCGAGAAACGGCCGCATCGCATAGCCGTAAAAGGTATCCGGGCCGCCGCGGATCACGATGTCATGCGTGTCCTTCAGGCTCTCCACCGGCTCGTTCGATGTCTCTATCCTGACTTCCACATCGGGATGAAGGACGCGGAATCGTTCCAGCCTCGGCACGAGCCAGCGCAAGGTGAATGTGGCGGGCGCATTCACGGTCAGCGTTCGCGACACTGTCTCGGACAAGCCATAGCGGGCCGTGGCCTGCGCAAGCCGATCGAAAAGCGGACCGATTTCCGCGAGATAAGCCCGCGCCGCGGGCGTCAGCACGACGCGCCGGTTGTGACGCTCGAATAGCGACGCGCCGAGCCACGCTTCGAGCAGGCGCACTTGCTGGCTGATCGCGCCGTGAGTCACGTGCAGTTCCGCCGCGGCTTCCTTGAAGCTGCCGAGCCGCCCCGCAGCCTCGAAGGCGCGCAACGCGTTGAGCGAAGGCAATGCCGGTCTCATTCACCAGAGTTTTTCTAACACGACAACGCAATTTATATGGTTTGTGCAGGGCTTACAAGATAGTTATTCTATGAACTATCCGTCACATAACCGACATAAAACGCATGTTCACCTACACCGGCGGCGTCGTTCTCTTTGCAGCGGTGCTTCACGCGAGCTGGAACGCGATGCTCCACGGCAACCGCGACCGCTTCCTCTCGATGACATGGATGAGCATCGCCATCGGGGTCGTGTCGGCGTTCGTCGTCTTCTATTTGCCGATGCCCCCGAAAGCCGCGTGGCCGTACATCGTCGCTTCGGGGCTCGTGCATATCGTCTATAACGTGAGCCTCGTGCGCTCGTATCGTCGTGGCGATCTTGCGCAGGCTTATCCGATCGCACGCGGTTCTTCGCCGATGCTCGTCACGCTCGGCGCGGCGTTCTTCGCGCACGAAGGCATCGGCGTGCTGCATGCGTTCGGGATCGTATTGATATCCGGCGGCATCATGGCGCTCGCTTTGCAGGGCGGCCGCGTGTCGCGCGCGGGCGTGCTCGCCGCGCTGACGACGGGCGTGACCATCGCGATCTACACGGTGATCGACGGCATCGGCGTGCGTCTCTCCGACGGCGAAGCGCTCACCTACACCACGTGGATGTTCATGTTCTACTGGCTGATGCCGGTGATCTTCGTCGCAAAGCGTGGCCTGCCGGCGCTCTGGACGCCGGTGAAGGAAGCGCCGATGGCCGTGGGTTCGTCGCTCGCGGGCGGACTCGTATCGATAGCCGCCTACGGCATCGTGATCTGGGCGATGCAGTCCGGCGCGATGGGCGCGGTATCCGCGTTGCGCGAGACGAGCGTCGTGTTCGCGGCGCTCATCGGACGCGTGTTCCTGCGCGAACCGGTCAGCGCAAAGCGCTGGCTCGCGTGCGTGGTCGTCGCGGCCGGGGCCGTTTGCCTGGGGCTATGAAGCATGCGTCGAACTAAGGCCCAAGCCTGCCTTTGATCGACGAATCGGGATTGCGCAGGGTTCGATAAATTGCCGACGTGGCATTGGGCACGTTACCGATAAGAATCGAGAAGAACCTTGCAACCCGTACACGAATGGCACGCGGCGCCTCTGCCCGCAGATGAAGCGAAGCGGCTCCAGTTGCTGCGCAGCCTCGACCTGCTCGACACCGCGCAGGAAGAAGTCTTCGACCGCGTGACGCGCGTCGTCGCCGAGCTGTTGCAGGTGCCGATCGCGCTGGTGTCGCTCGTCGATGAACATCGGCAGTGGTTCAAATCGCGCATCGGGCTCGATGTATGCGAAACCGCGCGCGACGTGTCCTTCTGTGCGCACGCGCTGCATTCCGGGCGTCTGCTGCTCGTCGAAGATACGCGGGACGATCCACGCTTCGCGGGCAATCCGCTCGTCACGGGCGCGCCTCATATCCGCTTCTATGCGGGCGTGCCCTTGCGCTCGTCGGATGGCCTCGTGCTCGGCACGCTATGCGCCATCGACACGAAGCCTAGAACGCTGAGCGCGTCCCTGCAAGCCTCGTTGTGCGATCTCGCGGCGACCGTCGAGCGCGAAATCGTTCAGCGTGAAGCCGCACGCGAGACGCGCGAGCTTCAGGAAGCGGACCGCCGCAAACTGCGTCTGTCCGAATCGCGCTTTCACACGATCTTCCAGCGGACGCCGACGGGCAAGGCGATCGTCGATCTGAGCGGCCGCTTCGTCGAAGTCAATCCGAAGCTGTGCGAAATCACCGGTTATAGCGCCGACGAACTCGTCACGATGACCTTCCAGCAGATCACCGAGGAAGCGGACCTTCCCGCCGATCTGCAACTCGTGAGCGAACTGCTCGACGGCGCGAGAAAGACCTATACGCTCGAAAAACGATACAGACGCCGCGACGGCGAGCCTGTGTGGATCGAGCTTTCCGTCGCGCTGATTCGCGACGAGCGTGGCCTGCCGCTGCACTTCGTGAGCGTGATGCACGACATCACGAGCCGCAAGCATAGCGAAGAGATGTTGCGCGATTACCGGCAGGAACTCGAACGCCGCGTGCTCGAACGCACCTGCGAACTGACCAGCAGCCGGACCACGTTGCAGACGATCACGGACAACCTGCCGGTGCTGATCGCTCATGTCGATGCCGATCTGCGCTACCGCTTCAACAACCAGATGTATCGCGAGGTGTTCGGCGTCGAGCCGGCCGCATTGCGCGGCAAATACGTGCTCGACACGATCGGCGCGGCGACGTTCGAGCGTTGCCTGCCCTACTTCCGTCGCGTGCTCGCGGGCGAACGCGTGACGCACGAGGATATCGTCTACGAGGGCGCGCCCGGCCGCATCTGGAACGCGACGTATATCCCCGAATACCGGCGCGATGATGTCGGCGGCTTCTACATCATGTCGCAGGACATCACCGAGACGAAGCGGCGCGAGAACCAGATGCGCTCCGAAGTGATGCTCGACGCGCTGACGGGCCTGCCCAACCGCCGCGCGCTCGCCGAGCAGCTCGCGCTTTCCGTCGATGCGGCCCGTGACGAAGACGTGCCCTTCGCACTCTTCTTCATGGACCTCGACGGCTTCAAGAGCGTCAACGACCAGCACGGCCACGACACGGGCGACGCACTCCTCAGACAAGTAGCCGCGCGCCTGAAAAAGACGACGCGCGCGGGCGACCTCGTCTGCCGCCTGGCCGGCGACGAATTCGTGCTGCTCGCGCGGGGCATTGCGTCGGCGAGCGCATGCAGCCGGATCGCGCAGGATATCTGCCGCGCGATCGGCCGGCCTTTCGAACTCGGTTGCGGAGAGGCGCATCTCGGCACGAGCGTGGGCATCGCGATGTGCGCCGGCGGCTTCGATACCTCCGCTGAAGCGATCCTCGCCGACGCCGATCGCGCAATGTACGAGGCCAAGCGCAAGGGGCGCAACGGCTTTCGCTTCGCGCCGGTGTTTGCCGAAGCGACGACGCCCGCGATCGACGACTATCGACACGAAATTCTCACGATGCGGAATTGAGGTCCGTTTCCCGAAAATCTACGCTGCATGGCAGCACGGCGCGGGTTGCACATGGGAGGATCGGCTTTCTCATCATGAGAGCGTGCGCATAGCGCGTTGATTCATATCGACTTTTATTTGGTGCGCAACACCACGTACGGCACCCGGCCGCCGTCGTTTCTTCGATAACCTCTTATACAAGAGGTGCACGTTCGCCGATGCGGACCGCCCAGTGCTTTCCAATCACGCGGGAGTAACGCAATGCAGAATGTCTATATCGAACCGATGCCGAAGGGCCAGTGGGGACCGATCGACGGCTACACGCTCGAATTCCATGACGGCACGAAGATCACGCAGCAGGTTTATCGCTCGGAACGGCTCGCCGCCGACGAAATCAAGCTGCGCGGATATGCCCCGATGGTCGCGAAGGTCCGCGTGACCGACAAGACTGTGGACGATCACTGGCAACCCGCCGCATAAGCCTTGCAAATGCGCTTCGCGTCTTGCGCGAAGCGCATCCCCCGCCAATTTCCCCCGCCGCATCGCGCTGAAAACGCACTGACGTCGTGCGCGATGTCATAAAAGCGTCGACTGGGCGATGCACGATGCATGTCTGTCTTGCATGGAGACCGACAATGTTGATTGCCTGCGCCGCCTATCAGGACGGCCGAAAGCTCGGCGACATTACCATCGAAGCAATCAGCGATTACGTGCAGAAGCCGGAGTGCTTCGTCTGGGTCGCACTGAAAGACCCCGAGCCCGCCGAACTCGATGCGATGAAAGAGGAATTCGGTCTGCACGAGCTCGCTGTCGAGGATGTGCGCGCGCATCATCAATGGCCGAAGATCGAGGAATACGGCGAGTCGCTCTTCGCGGTGATGCACACCGTCGAGCTGCAGGATGACGCCAGTCTGCTGTTCGGCGAAGTCGACGTGTTCGTCGGCAGGAACTACGTGCTCTCGGTGCGCATGCGCACGATGCACGGCTTCAAGAAAGTCCGCGAACGCTGCGAGCGCGAACCGCCCCTTCTCAGGCAAGGTTCCGCGTTCGTGCTCTATGCGCTGATGGACGATATCGTCGACGGCTATTTTTCCGTGCTGGAAACGATGACCGCCGAACTCGAAGTGCTGGAAGACCGCATCTTCTCGCGTCAGGAGGGCCGCGATTCGCGCGAGCTGATCGAAGACCTGTATCGCTTCAAGCGACAGCTCGTCGTGCTGCGTCATCACGTCGGCCCGCTGCTCGAAGGCGTCGGCAAGCTGACCGGCGGCCGCGTGCCGGGCATCTGCGAAGGCATGACGGCCTATTTCAAGGACGTATACGTTCACCTGGAGCGGATCGTCGGCGCGATCGAAGGACGCCGCGAAATGGTGATCACCGCGATTCAGGTCAACCTCGGCATGATCGCGCTCGCCGACAGCGAAATCACCAAGCGTCTCGGCACGTTCGCGGCGATGTTCGCGGTGCCGACGATGATCGCCGGCATCTATGGCATGAACTTCGAGCACATGCCGGAATTGCACGCGCGCTTCGGCTATCCGACAGTCATCGCGGCGATCGTCACCATCGACTTCCTGCTCTTTCGCTGGTTTCGAAAGGCGAAGTGGATTTGAGCTTCCGCTTAATTCTTCGTTTTGCCCGGCTTCCAGCTTCCGTCCGTGGTCATGGCGGGTTTCACCGGCGCAGGGATGGCCGCGACCTTCTGGAATTCCTTCGGCGCGGTTTTCGTTCGTGCGACCGGCGCGGGACTCGGCGACTTGGCCGCCTGCCGATTCTTCGGCTCCGCGCTAGCCACGCGGCGTTGCGGCGGCTCGGTGCATGCGCGACCGGCTTTGTGCGCACATGCGGCGGTGGGTTTTGCTTTTGAAGCAACCTTGGATACGGCTTTCGAATCGGCCTTCGAAACCGTTTTGGTCGCGGCTTTGACCGCGTGCTGCGCGCGGGACGCCGGATGTTTCGCCGCGACCGGTCGTTCGGGAACGACAACCGGGGGAGTGTCGTGGACTTCGCTCGACGCGGCTACCGCCATCAACGGCGAAGGCGTTTCGGCTGAAGAATTCGCCGGCCCGCGATGCGTCGCCTCGACGATTCGCTGCGGCGCCACATCGACCTTCGGCGGGTTCTGTTGTCCGACGCTGCCCGCGACCGCGACAGGCAGTCCGGCCGCGCGCGCCGTCGACGGATGTTGTTCGAAATAAGCGCGTATCAGGAAACACGCGCTGATCACGACGCCGCCCATCGCGACCGTGGCCAGTATCGAGTTCGAAGCGCGCTGTGGTTCGATCACGACGGTGCCGGCGGCGGTTGCGGGAGCGGGCAAGCGCGGCTCGCGCCGGCGCGGACGCACGCTCCAGCGCACGCGCGCCACTTCGCTCGGTTCCTGAAAATGACGCGTTACGCCGCGCGCCGCCTCGACCGCCCGCACCGCGGTCTCCGCGCCCTTCGTGAGTACGGCTCCGTGTCGGTCGGCGCCGCAGAACGGGCATACGCTTTCTTCTACTGATGAAAGGCTTTCACACCGGGGGCAGATGATGAGGTATAGCGACGAGCCGCCGGCCCGCTGGTCCATTGTCACACTCCGTCCGAATCAGTTCGGAAGGCCGATCGACAATCAGCGATCGCCCGGTCGCAAGTAATACATACGAATCACCGTAGCATACCGGGCAACGTTTCGGAAGATCAAACAAACCCATCGGGAAGCGTTCAATTGTCAGGCGAATAAGGCTCTCTTCGCGACGCGGCCATTAATTCGGAGCTAATTCAACGCCCCCATGATATGCACGCATACCTGAGCGGAGGACGATGAAATGAGCCTGCTGACCGATGAACGCCTGACCACACTGAGCGAGATCGCCACCGATTGCTTCGATGTCGATTTCAGAAGCGGCGATGCACTCGACGATCGCATCGCCGTCAAGCCGATCGATATCGTGCGCGCGCTGGAAAGCGCCTATGACATGGGGCTGGTTGCAGGCTATCACCTGACGCGCGGAAAGATGTGCCCGCGATAATCGGCGCTGCTTCCGAGCGCGATCGAGCTTATCTTTTGACTAATGGCGTAACGCTCGTTTCGGGTTGCAGCGTTCCGTCCTTCGTTTTCTTCATGAAGGCACGGATAGCTTCGTTCAGAGGACGCTCCATCGTCAGATAGGCAAGATAGCCAACGAATATCGACGCCATCACAAGCAGGATGCATGCGATATCGCCTTGCAAAGCCCGCGACTTGTCGAAGTGTCCGAGACCGTGGGCGATCACGGGTACCGTGAGCGTATGCGTGAGATAGATCGAGTACGACGCATTGCCGACGGGAAGCAGAACGATTCTTGGAATCCATCCATTGGCCGATTCCCAGAAGACAAACCCTGCCACGAGCAGCGCCGATGGAATGCCAGCGAAGATGAACCGGTGCTCCATTTCGGGCGTGATGGGCGACACAAAGAATCCCAGTATTCCGGTCACTGCCATGCAGGCTGAGACGGCAATGGGAACCTTCATTCGTTGCGTATACATCCATCCGATGATGCAGCCGAAAACGAATTCGAGCATCATCGGGTTCGTCATGAAACGCCAGTAAAAGGCGTTCGGCTGAGCTATGAGCGACCCGAGTCCAAGCATCACGAAGAACGCCACGATGCAATACCGCATGGGACGCTCGGCAAAGCATAGCGAGACAGCAAAGACTAGATAGAAGAACATCTCATACGTGAGGGTCCATCCTACGTACAAGACGGGATATGCATGTCCTGCCTCTTTGACTTCATAGGGCAGAAAGAGATAGGACGTGATGGTCCGCGCGAGGCTGAACTTTTCGGTGCTGAAAACGGAAGGCGCGAACAACAGCAGCATCACCATGAACGTCGTCAAGAGCCAGTACATGGGCGCGATGCGAGTCAGACGCGCGAGCATGAACTTCCGGGCGGCGTCGATGCCCCGCGGCTTGTTGGCCGTGGTCAATACCATCACGAAGCCGGAGATCACAAAGAAGATATCGACGCCCGCCATGCCGCGGATAGCGAATCCCGATGTGTATTCGGGAACCCAACCGGCGTTTTTCAGGCTATTGACCGCGTGAAATGCCACGACAAGGCTGGCCGCGATGCCGCGCAGCCCTTGCAAAGAATCCAGTTTGGTCATTGCGGATAACCTCGTCGGCGCCGGTGTCGTCAATACATTCCTTGAGGCCTTGCGCGCCTCATTTCACCAGGGCCTTGATGGCCAGCTTCTTTGCCATCTGGAATGTCTTGGGGAATCTGGTTTCAATGCCCAGCACCACGCGGCTGGACAGCCGCTCCATATCCTTCGGGCAATTGAACGCCATGCCATTGAACTCGCGCAAATTCAGCGGCTTGATCTTAGACTGAAACTGCAGAAACCGGTGCGAGGCCGGAATGAAATGCGACGTCAGAGAACTGCGGGAAAATTCCGGCCGCGTCGTGCGCAAGCTTCCATGGATCGTTTTCGAGTTCCAGACAAGCACGTCGCCTTTTTGCAGGAACGGCGCGCGGAATTCGAGTTGTTGTTCGGCGAGGATCTTCCTCACAAGCTCTTTGTATTGACCGTGATTGAACGCAACGTCGAAGTTCTTCCCGTTCTTCACCATGTCGATGCGATGACTGCGCGGCACCACGAAGAAGCGCCCCGCGCCCGCGTCGATATCCTCCAAGGCGTACCAGCAGCCCACCATCGTGCCGATTCTCTCGCTATCGAGATAATACGTGTCCTGATGAGGCCACGTTTCCGCGTTTCCTTCGAAGTACATGCTCTGCACGAGCTTGCCGTCTTCCGCAAAGAGTTCTCGCGTGATCGCCTTGATCGGCGTACTCGCAAAGGCTCTGACCGCTAACTGCTTTAGCGGCGCGAACTCCAGATCACCAAGAGATTGAAGATTGAGCAGCGGATTCATCACGAACCCGTATTCGTTGATCTTGTTCTTTTCCGGATTCGCTGTCGCCTGCCGATATATGTATCCCGGATAGCGCTTGACGGTATTCTCGAATGCATTGCGAATGGAATCGCACACGGTCTGATCCACTACGCCGCGCACGACGACATAGCCATTCTCCTCGTAGTATTGCTTTGCACCGGCGAGGTCGATCAAGTCGAACGTGGTCGAGTTCTGAGCCACGGTTTCCGGAATTTCGATTTCAGTTCCAATCGGACTAAGGATCTTGTACATGGTGGGCACCGAAGGCTGATTAGACCGGCATGATCGCTCTCTCGGGAGCCCTTACACGCTACGTCGAACGCGTCAGCCTGCGTCGCTCCTGACGGATTCCGCCAAGGGATTGGCCTGAAGTGGCAAAAACGCCGGCGGTGTTTCCGACGATCACGACTTCGCCGCCGCGCGCGGCAAATGCGGCGCAGTCTGTGCGATGTGATCGAGTTCGTCGCGCACCGCGTCGATCACACATGCGTCGTGCACACAGGGACTGGCCGCATGGAGCGCTTCGAGACGCCGCCGCACCGCGCCGTACTGCGCGCCCGCACGGCGATGCAGTTCAGCCCGCTCGCTGTAGCGCAGGAGCGTCTGCAACGAGGCGAGCACGGCCGCGCTCAGACTCGTCATGCCGATGATGATGCGCACGTCAGGCGACACCGCCTGCGCGACGAGCGAAAGGAACGCCGACGTGCCCGTCGCCGCCGTGATGCCGATGACGCCAAGACCGAGGCGTCGGCCGCAGCGCGTCAGCCGGTCGGCCATCGTGTAGTGACGTATCTGCGATTCGCGGGCGCGCCTGATCCACGCCAGCACGAGCGCCGGCGTGTCGCGAGGCGGATCATACGAGGAAGCCGTGCCGGTTCGTTGCGATTGAAGGAGCAAGTCGGTCATGTTCGAAGCATTTCATGAACAGACCTCATCGTCGCCGCGAACACGGACACATCGTGTCCCGTTCAGCGCGGCGCCTGGATCATCTTCCAGCCGTTGCCGGCGGGATCGCGAAAGCCCGCATCGACGCTGCCGAAGCGTTCCACCGGCTCTTGCGTGAACTCCACGCCGCTCGCCTTCAGCCGTTCGTAGGTCGCGCGGCAATCCGCAACGGACAACACGAGCGGCGGCATCGCGCCTTTCGCGACCATCGCGCGCAGGGTGAGCGCGGTGGCGTCGTCGTGAATGGGCGGGCCGGGCGCGAACAGGCCGAGCTGGAACGATGGCTGATCCGGATGCTGCACGGTGAGCCATCTGTACGTGCCGTTGCGCACGTCGGTGTGAACGCGAAATCCGAGTTTGTCGACGTAAAACGCGAGCGCTTCGTCCTGATCGTCGACATAGATGCCCACCACGCTGATGCCCTGGTTCATGTGACCTCCTTCGTTGAAGATGGCCGCACTGTACCCGTCGCGCCCCGCCGCCGCTTCTCCAAAACTGCGATCGTGAGATCGGGGCGCTGCGCAGCCTTCAGTACGCACGCGGGCACGCGATCGAGCGCGGGCGCGACGGCGCGGGACTCGACGCGCATCGCGCCCGGACTGTGGCCCGTGATATCGCGAAAGATGCGGCCGAAGGTGCCGAGGCTTTCCCAGCCGGTGACAAACGCGATGTCCGTGATGGAAAGGTCGGTGTCGCGCAACAGCGTGACGGCCTGCTCGATGCGCCGCGTCAGCAGATAGCGATGCGGCGGAATGCCGAAGGCTCGCTTGAACGAGCGCGCGAAATGCGCTTCGGAGACGCCGCTGACTTCGGCCAGACGCCTGACCGGCCAGTCTTCGTGCGACGACGCATCCATGCGGTCTTTGGCGCGCAGGAGGCGCCGCAGCAGTGCCGGATCTTGCGAGGCGTCGGCGCTGTCGTGATCGCGTGATGGCATGACGTTCGGGGCGCGAAAAGTAAGCGGTTAGTGTAGCCCGCACACGCCAGCTTCGGCCGCAAAAGAAAAGCGTCGTGCGGACGAAAATCCGCACGACGCGAAGATCGCTCACTCCCTGGAGGGAAAAGAGCTAGAGGGGATGGAAAGCATCTTAGCGCGCGCAAATGCGGCGCCAAGCGCCGGAAAGCGGGCGATTTGCGGTTCACTTCGCCGAATCGAATCAAAGCAACGGCAGCGTCAGCCGGATGTGCTCCGCAAACGCCGCCGTCAGCAGCGAAGGCCGCTCGCGCGCGAATTTCAGCGATATGCCCACGCCCGGCAACGCGGGCAGACCGGGATCGGCATTCAGCACGCAGAGATCGGCGGGCACCGCTGTCTGCGTGATGACCGCGAAAGCCTGCCCTGAGCGCACCAGCGCGGTGAGACCCGCGAGGCTGCTGCTCGCATACGCGATGCGATACGCCTTGCCCGCGTGTTGCAGCGCCTCGCACGCGGCGATGTGATCGAGCGTATCCGGATCGGAGAGCGCGAGCGGCAGCGGATCGTAGTGCGCCGAATCCATCCCCGGACAGCCGATCCAGACCAGTTGCTCGCGCCGGATCACGTCGTCACCGGGGCTGTCTTCGGGCAGCGAGAGCATCGCGAGATCCAGCGCGCGCTTCTTCAACTGCTCGGCGAGCCGGGGCGTCGGGCCGCACACGACTTCCACGAGCGCATGCGGATGCTGACTCGAAAACTGCCGCAGCAGGCTCGGCAGGAAAACGGCGGCGTAATCGTCCGGACAGCCGAAGCGGATGCTGCCCGAAAGCCCTTTGCCGCACAGATCGGCCATCGCTTCATCGTGAAGCCGAAGGATGCGCTGCGCGTGCACGAGCAGACGCTCGCCGGGATTCGTCAGCACGACGCCGCGGCCGGTGCGCTGAAAGAGCGGCTGATCGACGATATCCTCCAGCCGCTTCATCTGCTGGCTGAGCGCGGATTGCGTCCGGCCGATGCGCTCGGCCGCGCGGCTCAGCGCCCGCACTTCCGCGATGACGGCGAACGATCGCAGCAATTCGATCTCAAGCGAAAGACTCAAGATATTAGATCCTCTTCTATCTCGCATTAGAACTATTCGATTCTATAAAACCAGAGCGCCGACTACACTGCAAGTTCTTTCACCTTTCGCCAGGAGAAGCACGGTGTCCAAGAACAACGACGCAACTTTTTGGCAGAACGCCAGGCAGCACCTCATCCGCTACGGCGGCACCTTCGAGCCGATGATCATCGAGCGCGCTCAGGGCAGCTTCGTCTACGACGCCGACGGCCGCGCGATTCTCGATTTCACGTCGGGACAGATGAGCGCCGTGCTGGGTCATAGTCACCCTGACATCGTGTCGGTGATCAGCGAATACGCGGGCAAGCTGGACCATCTCTTTAGCGGGATGCTGTCGCGTCCCGTGGTCGATCTCGCGACACGTCTCGCCGACATCACGCCCGCCGGGCTCGATCGCGCGCTTCTGCTCAGCACGGGCGCGGAGTCGAACGAGGCGGCGATCCGCATGGCGAAGCTCGTCACGGGGCGATATGAAATCGTCGGCTTCGCGCAGTCGTGGCACGGCATGACGGGACATGCCGCGTCCGCCACGTACAGCGCGGGGCGCAAGGGCGTCGGTCCGGCGGCGGTCGGCTCGTTCGCGATTCCCGCGCCGTTTCCGTATCGCGCGCGCTTCGAGCGCAACGGTCATTACGACTGGCTGGCGGAACTGGATTACGCGTTCGATCTCGTCGATCGTCAGTCGAGTGGGAATCTCGCGGCTTTCATCGCGGAACCGATACTGAGCTCGGGCGGCATCATCGAGTTGCCGGAAGGTTATATGGCGGCGTTGAAGCGCAAGTGCGAGGAGCGCGGCATGCTGCTGATCCTCGATGAAGCGCAGACTGGCATCGGCCGTACCGGGACGATGTTCGCGTGCCAGCGCGACGGCGTCACGCCCGACATCCTCACGCTATCGAAGACGCTGGGCGCGGGCTTGCCGCTTGCGGCCACCGTGACTTCGGCGGCGATCGAAGAAAGAGCGCATGAGCTCGGCTATCTGTTTTATACGACGCATGTGTCCGATCCTTTGCCGGCTGCCGTCGGGCTGCGCGTGCTGGATGTGGTCGAGCGCGACGGGCTCGTCGCGCGCGCGAACGTGATGAGTGCGCGGCTCAGGCGCGGCCTGCTCGATCTCATGGAACGGTTTGACTGCATCGGCGATGTGCGCGGGCGCGGTCTGCTGCTCGGCGTGGAGATCGTCAAGGATCGACGCACCAAGGAACCCGCCGATGGTCTCGGCGCGAAGATCACGCGCGAGTGCATGAATCTCGGGTTGAGCATGAATATCGTGCAGTTGCCTGGGATGGGTGGGGTGTTTCGTATCGCGCCGCCGCTCACCGTCAGCGAGGAAGAGATCGATCTCGGGATTGATTTGCTCGGCAAGGCTATCGAGCGGTCGTTGTAGAGGTTTGATTGGGGAGGTGGGGGTTGTGGTTCGGGGTTTGTTTCGCCGGATCCCGGTTTCGTGTTGGTTTATTAGCACTGCCCCTCCCCGGGGCGGGGGTGTAGTGGTTCAGTATTCTTGGACACCGATTACGCAGTTTCCACCTTTAAATCCTCGAACTCGGCCGGCGGCATGTGACGCGCGGCCGAGTGCAAGCGTTCCTGGTTGTAGTACATCAAGAT